>FUFK010039124.1_pt1 | contig 14312 bp, 12 predicted proteins | sample 1021851 | NCBI WGS metagenome assembly FUFK01 (sample SAMEA51879418, study PRJEB19060) | metagenome | reverse complement strand
AATTATAAAAATACTAAATTGTTCTAATTTGGGCAATTAAATTAATGAAGTGTACCCCAATTTTCTCCGGTATTTAGATCAACTGTTAAAGGTATGGAAAAAGAATGCTGTTCACTCTTAACAACACTAGACATTTCATCAATTATAATTTTACTGATTCTTTTTGCTTCTTCTTTGGGAGTTTCAAAAATTAACTCGTCATGGATTTGCAACAACATTTTTGTATTTTGATTTTTTTGATCACTTAATTTTTTATCAAGTCTTATCATAGCTAATCTCATTATTTCTGCAGCTGAGCCTTGAATTGGAGCATTAATTGCTGCGCGCTCTTGGAAATTTCTAATATTATAGTTTTTATCATTGATATTAATAAAATGTGATCGTCTTCCAAAAATATTATTCACAAATCCACTTTTTCTACAAAACTTTATTGTTCGGTCCATATAAATTTTAATTTCAGGAAATTTCAAAAAATAAGCATTAAGGAATTCCTCAGCTTCATGATTTGTGACATTAATTTGTTTTGCTAATCCATATTGTGAAATCCCATATATTATTCCAAAATTTATAGCTTTAGCTTTTCTTCTCTGATCCTGATTTACTTTTTTTATATCAACATTAAAAATTTGACTAGCTGTGAGTGAATGAATATCTTCGTTGTTTTTAAAAGCTTTTTTTAATCCTTTGACGTCAGCCAAATCAGCTAAAATTCTCATCTCAATTTGATTATAATCTGCAGAAATTAAAACATGATCTTTTTTGGCTATAAATGCTTTACGAATATCTTTACCATCCTCAGATTTAATCGGAATATTTTGTAAGTTTGGATCGCTTGACGCTAATCTGCCAGTTGTAGTAGCTGCTAATAAAAAAGAGGTATGAACTCTTTGTGTGTTAGGATTGATATGTTCCGGCAAGGAATCTGAGTAGGTATTTTTCAATTTAGATACCTGTCTCCAATCCAATACTAATTGGGGAAACTTATGACCTTTAAATGCTAAATCTTCTAAAACCGAAGCGCTTGTTGCAAAACTCCCTTTTTTTGTTTTTTTTAAATCTGCAATTTTAAGATCATTATATAATATTTCCCCAAGTTGTTTTGGTGATGCAATATTAAATTCTTTTTTAGATATTTTAAAAACTTCATTTTGAATTTTAACAATCTTTTTTTCAAATTTAGTGGATAATGATTTTAAAAATTTATTATCTATTTTAACTCCCTCAATTTCCATAAAAGCAAGAATTTTTAATAAAGGCTTTTCAAATATCTCGTAGATATTTATCATTTTTTCATCCTTTAAACTTTTTTGAAATTTTTTGTATAATCTAAATGTAATATCAGCATCTTCGGCTGCGTAATCTTTGGCTTTTTCAACATCTACTTCACTGAAATTAATCTCCTTTTTTCCTGTGCCAACTAAATCTTTAAAAGATATTGTTTTATGGTTTAAATGAATTTCTGACAATGTATCCATATTATGTCTATTTTTTCCTGCATCAAGAACATAGGACATCAGCATAGTATCTTCCATTGAAGTCATATTAATTCCGTGTTTGAAAAAAACTATAAAATCAAATTTTATATTTTGACCTATTTTTTTGATACTAGGATCCTCAAGTAAAGGTTTTAACTTTTTTAAAACTAAATCTTTTTCGATACATTTGTTAGATTTATGACCGATAGGAATATAACAAGCTTTTCCAATTTTTGAGCTTAATGAAACACCGACTAGATCTGCCTGATGAGGATCTAATGAATTTGTTTCGGTATCTACTGCAACTTCACCTAACTCCTCAGCTTCAGTTATCCAGTTGTCGATTTGTTCCAAATTTTCAATTAGATAATATTCTTTTTTATTGATTGCTTTTTGATTTTTTTCAATTTTAACCTCGTTTTTGANAGAGCTTGTTAANTNTGGNTCTCCATATGCAGANATAGCNGAACTNAANAATCTATTAAATTCCATCTCNCTNAAAAATTTATANANTTTATCTTTATCNATACTTTTTAANTNAANNTCANNTAGCTCTCTATTTATTGGAGATTTATGATCTAATGTAACAAGTTTTTTGCTAACTAATGCTTTATCTTTATTTTCTAAAAGAGTTTCTCGTCTTTTGTTTTGTTTAATTTCATGAGCTGATTTCAATAATTTTTCTAGAGTACCATATTTATTAATAAGCTCAGCAGCAGTTTTTACTCCTATTCCAGGTACACCTGGTACGTTATCACTACTATCACCTGCTAAGGATTGAACATCTATTACTTTTGATGCATCGACCCCAAACTTTTTAATGACGTCTTCTTCAGTTACAAATTTATTTTTCATTGGATCAAAAATACGGACATTTTTTTGATATAATTGCATTAAATCTTTATCTGATGAAACAATTGTGACCTTTGCTCCTTTTTTGATTATTTGGTTAACATAAGTTGCTATCAAATCATCTGCTTCATAATTGGGTAAATCTACAGATGGTAAGTTAAATGCTAAAACAGACTTTCTTATATATTCAAATTGAGGTGCCAAGTCATCAGGCGCCTCAGATCTGTTTGCTTTATATTGACTATAGATTTCATTTCTGAATGTTTTCCTGGCAGAATCAAAAATAACTGCAAAATGAGTTGGTCTCTGCAAATTTTGATTTGATTTTGAATCCTCTAAAAGTTTAAAAAGCATGCTACAAAAACCACTAACTGCACCTGTTGGTAATCCGTCACTTTTTCTACTTAATGGTGGTAATGCATAATAAGCTCGAAAGATATATCCAGAACCATCAATAAGATAAAAATGATCGGTTTTTTGTATTTTACTCATTAAAATTTATTAAATGTTTTAAGGTTAATATAGTCTAAACTTTAATTTAATCTACTAATCACTAGATTATATTAACAATTAAGAGTATTATTAATTTTATGGAATTAACAAAAAATCTTACACAACCTAAAATAATTAAATCTTTGTTAGCCATAGTACTTGGTTCAATAGCCCTAACTATTTCTGCAAAAATAAAAATTCCTTTTTATCCAGTCCCTATGACTATGCAAACTTTTGTAGTCTTATTTTTAGGAATTAGTTTAGGTTATAAAATTGGATTAGCTACTATCGGATTGTATTTAATTGAAGGAATTGCAGGATTGCCAGTTTTTTCAAATTCTCCAGAAAAAGGTGTCGGACTTTTATACTTCACTGGTCCAACTATGGGATATTTAATCGGATTCTTAACAGCATGCTATTTAGCATCTATGATTAAATATGAGGATGGTTTTTTTGTTGTTTTAGGTAAACTAGTGGTAGCAACTTCGACTATATATATTTTAGGATTATTGTGGTTAGGGACATTAATCGGATGGGACAAGCCTATTTTCGCATTGGGTGCTAAACCTTTTTTGTTGGCTGAAATATTCAAAATTGCCATACTGGCATTATTAGTTAAGCAAATTATAAAAATTAGAAAATTTATCTAGGTGATCTTTTAGAGAGGATTCTTTGAAGAGTTCTTCTGTGCATTTTAAGTCTTCGTGCGGTTTCAGATACATTTCTATTGCAAAGCTCAAACACTCTATGGATATGTTCCCATTTTACTCTATCTGCTGACATGGGATTTTCTGGAGGTGCAGCTTTTTTTGATGGATCTGCTAACAAAGCTTTTTCAACATCTTCAGCATCTGCTGGCTTAGCAAGATAATCGATTGCACCCTCTTTAATAGCCGCAACTGCTGTTGGAATGTTTCCATATCCGGTTAACATTATAATTCTACTGTCATTATTTGAGGTTTGAATTTCTTTTACAACTTCAAGACCGTTTCCATCTCCAAGTCTTAAGTCTACTACAGCAAATCCAGGTTTTTTTGCTTTAACAGCTTCGACACCCTTTTGTACACTCTCTGCTTGAAAAACCTCAAAACCCTTCTTTTCCATTGCTCTTGCCAATCTTTCCCTAAAAGGATTATCGTCATCACAAATTAACAGTGATTTATTCTCAAAATCACTAAGGTTTTGGAGCGTTGCTTGTTCTTTCATCAACCTGATATGGTAACTGAATCAAATTTTTCAATATATGATTATTAAGCAATACTGACCTGAATTATTTGCTTTACATTAGTGATGGTTACTTTATATGCCAGAAAATATTAAAGTTTTTTATTTTAAAAGACTTTTTTTTATTAAATTTTTTTTGGAGGCATTAGAAATGCAAAAATTTAAATCGGTTGAAGAACTTGTAAATCAACTGAAACCTAAAAAACCAGTATATTGTATCAGAAAAAGTTCAATTGAATCTGCAGTAAAAGTTTTCAAAAAAAATTTCTCAGGATCAGTTTTGTATGCTGTAAAGACAAATCCTCATCCAGAAGTAATAAAAACAATAATAGATAGCGGAATAGATCAATTTGATGTTGCATCAATAGAAGAAATAAAAAGCATAAGAAATTTTAGTCATAATGCAAAATGCTCATACATGCACACTGTAAAAAGCAGAGAAAGTATTAAGGAAGCTTATTTTAATTATAATGTTAAAACTTTTTCGTTAGATACTAAAGATGAATTAATCAAAATTATAGAGAGTACAAATAACGCAAAAGATTTGGAATTATTTGTAAGAGTGGCAGTTTCAAACGAGCATGCAGAAATAGACTTATCGAAAAAGTTTGGAGCTTTAACATCGGAGGCCATAGGTTTAACTAGATTAGCAAAACAACATGCAAAAAAAATTGGTTTGAGTTTTCATGTTGGATCTCAATGTATGCATCCAATCTCATACGCAAAGGGTATAACCGAGATTGGAAACATAATAAAAAAAACTAAAATAGTTCCAGATTATATAAATATAGGAGGTGGATTTCCAACTATCTATCCTGATTTAATTCCTCAATCATTAAATAATTATTTTAATGAAATTAAAAAAAGTCTAGAAAATTTAAAACTTGATGCATTACCTAAAATAATTTGTGAACCTGGAAGAGCTTTAGTTGCAGAAAGTGGATCAACAATTGTTAGAGTTAACCTTAGAAAGAAACAAAAGCTCTATATAAATGATGGAACCTACGGTTCTCTTTTTGATGCTGGTACTCCAAATATTGTTTACCCATCAAAGATGATTAAAGAAAACTCAAATAAAATTATTTCAAAAAAATTAACTGCTTTTGATTTCTTTGGTCCAACATGTGATAGCATGGATTATATGAAAGGTCCTTTTTTGCTTCCAAATAATATTAAAGAAAATGATTATATAGAACTTGGTCAGCTTGGAGCTTATGGATTAACTTTTAGAACTCAGTTCAATGGCTACTATTCAGATGAGATTTATGAAGTTGAAGATAAACCAATAATGACCATGTACGATAAAGATAGCAATAAAGCTAATATGGTCGCTTAATGTCAGACCAAAAAAATCTGGGTCACAATAGTAAAAAAGATTTCTTAAAAAACCCTGTAGAACACATCGATATNACCTCCTTTGATTCAAGAAAGATAATCTCATCAATGGAAAAAATGTCTTTCGTATCTAGAGAGACTGCTAATGCAGCAAATATTTATAATGAAATGTTGAAAGATAAAGATTGTACAATTTTTCTTACCCTGGCTGGATCAACATCAGCTGCAGGATGTATGAATATTTATAAAGATTTAGTTAAATATAATATGGTTGATACCATTGTTGCAACAGGAGCCTCAATTGTAGACATGGATTTTTTTGAGGCACTGGGGTTTAAACATTACCAGGGTTCACAGTTTCAAGATGATACCGAGTTAAGAAATAACTATATCGATAGAATTTACGATACTTATATAGATGAGGAAGAGCTTCAAATGTGTGACAAAATTATATGTGAAATAGCAAATACGTTAGAAACAAGGAGTTACACTTCTAGAGAGTTTATATATGAAATGGGAAAGTATCTGAAAAAGAACTCAAAAAAGAAAGACTCATTAATTGAAACAGCATTTGATAATGATGTTCCAATTTTCTGCCCTGCTTTTACAGATTCTAGTGCAGGATTTGGTTTAGTAATGCACCAGGAAAAAAATCCAAAAAAACATATGACAATTGACTCTGTTAGGGAATTTAGGGAACTTACAGAAATAAAGATTAAATCCAAAGGCTCAGGATTATTTATGATAGGTGGTGGAGTGCCAAAGAATTTCATTCAAGATACAGTTATTTGTGCAGAACTTTTAGGAAAAGATGTTGATATGCACAAGTATGCTATTCAAATCACAGTTGCAGATAGTAGAGATGGAGCATGTAGTAGCTCAACTCTAAAAGAGGCAAGTTCTTGGGGTAAAGTTGATATCACGAAAGAACAAATGGTTTTTGCAGAAGCTACAAGTGTTTTGCCTCTTATAGCTAGTGATGCTTATCATAGAGGGGAATGGAAGAGTAGAGATCGAAAAAACTTTACAAAAATTTTTGAATAAAATTGAAATATCTTTCAAACAAAAACGGTTTTCTCGGAATTGATAATAAAGTCAATTTTAGAGAAAAAGTTGTCATAGTTCCATTCGGTCTTGAAAAAACTGTAAGTTATGGTGGAGGAACTAAAAATGGGCCAAAAGAGATTATTAAAGCCTCTCACCAAGTTGAGCTTTATGATGAAGAATTAAATTGTGAGCCTTATAAAAAGATAGGTATTAAAACTTTAAAACCATTCAAAATAGATAAAAATATTAAAAAAGCATTGAGTAAGATGTCAAAAATAAATCAAGAAATTATAGATAAAAAACTTTTTCCAATGACTTTTGGTGGAGAACACTCAATCACACCTGGATGTATTGTTCCATTTACAAAAAAATATAAAGATATTTGTCTTTTGCACTTTGATGCCCATGCAGATTTACGAGAAAGTTATAATGGTGAAAAATTCTCACATGCATCAGCTATAAAAAGATGCTTAGATTATCCAAATGTCTCATTAATTTCATTTGGAATCAGAAATATTTCTAAAAGTGAAATTCCATTTTTAAAGAAAAATTCTTCTAGAATAAAAATTTTTTGGGCTAAAGATAAAATAAAATGGGATCTTGGCAAATTTAAAAAATTGATTAAAAATAAAAAAGTCTACTTAACTTTTGATGTTGACGGACTTGATTCTAGTATTATGCCGGCAACTGGAACTCCTGAACCAGGCGGATTGTTATGGGACGAAACTTTAAACATAATAAAAATTGCTGCAAAAAATTCCCAAATTGTTGGGGCTGACATTAACGAATTATCGCCTATAAAAGGTTTTAATTCATATAACTTTCTTGTTGCTAAGTTGGCTTATAAAATTTTAAGTTATAAATTTTTGTATTAAGCTTTAACAGCCTTAAATGTTCCTAATAACAATCTAAAAGGGATCAACATAACAAGAGCAACGAGTATCTTAACTGCTAAATCTCCTAAAGATAAAGTAACCCACGGAATACCTGTTGCATAAAATGATATTGAAAAAAATAAAAATGTATCAATCGTAGATCCAATTAGAGATGACGTTAAAGGAGCGATAAACCACTCTTTTTTTCTTAATTGGTCAAATATTTGTACATCCAATAGTTGAGCTACTAAAAAAGCTGTTCCTGAACCGATTGCAATTCTTACTGAAATTAAATCTGCAAAATTTGTTGAGAATATAAGAGTAAAACTAATTCCTATGGCAAAACCAATATAAACAATTTTTCTTGCAACTAATTTTCCATAAGATCTGTTTGCTAAGTCAGTTATTAAAAAAGCTATTGGGTAACTAAATGCTCCATATGTTAGAATTTCCTCTAAACCATAATATTTAATTGGAAATTGAACTAAATAATTTGAGGATAAAACAACCACTCCCATTAAAAATGAGAGAAATAAGAATAATCTATTCATTAGGCAGATTTTGCTAAAGGTTTTTTCTTAAATGGGGATTTAATTAGAATACCTTTTTTTAATTTTTTAAGTCTTGAAGATAAGTTTTTATTTTTTACAGTCTTTAAATATTCGTCAAAACTACCTTTTTTATCAACTGATCTAACTCCAGCATTACTCACCGTTAATTTTAAGCTTCTTTTCATTAGCTCACTAGTAAACTTTACTTTCTTAAGATTAGGCAAAAATCTTCTCTTAGTTTTATTGTTAGCGTGACTAACGTTATGACCTTTCATAGGAATTTTTCCAGTAAGTTCACATTTTTTCGACATAATAGTAATGCCTATATAAGGTCAGATATTAGTGGCGTCAAGTTTAATAGAATTAAGAAAGAGTTTTATTTCCTACAATTTCGCTAAAATTCTTAACACCATCTCTAGTCAATAATTCTTTTAGGTCTTTTTTAATAATACTAGCTATATTTGGACCCTGAAAAACCATTCCTGTATATAATTGAATATAGTCTGCACCTAGTAACAACTTTTCGTAAGCTGATTGTCCTGAGTCTATTCCTCCTACCCCAATAATCTTAATTTTACCTTTTAATAAATTATAAAACTTATTTATTAATAAGTTTGATTTTTTCTCAATAGGTTTTCCAGACAATCCTCCTTTTTGATGTCTTTGAATATTTTTTAAAATATCTCTTGATGATTCTGAGGTATTTGAAATAATTATTCCACTTATATCATTTTCTAAAAGAATTTCTGAAATTAGATTAATTTGGTTTTCATCTATATCAGGTGAAATTTTTACCACTATTGGAATATTTGTATCTAAATTTTTTTTCTTCTCCGAAACAGATTTAAGTAAATCTTGCAATTTTCTCTCATCGTGAAAATTTCTTAAGTTCTCTGTATTTGGTGAAGAGATATTAATAGTAATATAATCTGCCACTTCATGAAACTTTTCAATTCCTATTAAATAATCATTTATTCGATTATCAGAATCTTTATTGGGACCAACGTTAATTCCTAATACGCCCAGTTTATTGTTTGATTTAATCCTATTCAATACGACATCTGAACCATGATTGTTAAAGCCCAATCTATTTATAAGTGCTTGGTCTTCTACTAATCTAAAAACTCTAGGTTTACTATTCCCATATTGTTTTAAAGGTGTGATTGTGCCAACTTCTACTAATCCAAATCCCAACTTAAATAAAGGGTTGTAGACCTCGGCATTCTTATCAAAACCTGCCGCTATACCGATAGGATTGTTTAACTCTTTGTTAAAAATTTTTGTTTTGAAAATAGGATCATTTTTATGCTCATCAAAGATATTTGAAACTAGGTTGAGTTTGAGTGACTGTATTGCTAAAAAGTGTGCTCTTTCAGGATCTATTTTAAATATTAAAGATCTTAAATTTGAAAACATTATTTTAATTTATTCGTTATAAGCTCTTTAGTTTCGTTTACACCAAAAAAACTTATGAAAAAACCCATTCTTGGGCCATTTTCGTCACCAAAAACAACTTCGTAAATTAATTTAAACCAGTCTCTAAGTTTATCAGCATAACCATTTTCTTTACCAGCTGAATAAATTAAAGTTTGAATTTCTTCAGGTGACATTCCATCATTACATGTTTCTAAAGTTTCAATTAAAGCTAGAAGAGCTTTTTTTTCACTTTCACTTGGTTTTTTATATTTTTTTTGTGATTTGATTACGTCATTAAAATATTTAATTGCATATTCAACTAATCCATTAAAAATTGGATAGTTTTCTTCTTGGATGTTTGGTTTATATTTTTTAACAAATTTCCAAAGTAAATCCTTGCTATCTGCATTACTTGTTTCAACTAAGTTAAGCAACATGGAAAAGGTCATAATCATTTCCTCAGTCGGAATTTTGCCTTCATGTACATGCCAGACNGGATTCATTATNAGTTGCTGNTCTGTTTGTTTTTTAGATTTTTCAATATTATCTAAATATTCGTCTACAGCCTTTGGAACAATTTCCTTGTATAGTTTTTTTGCTCTTTTTGGGTTTTGATACATATATAAAGATAAACTTTCAGGAGATGCATACATCAACCATTGATCAATAGTAATTCCATTTCCCTTCGATTTAGAAATCTTTTCACCTTTTTCATCTAAAAATAACTCATATGCAAAGCCTGAGGGGTTCTTTTTACCAAGTAAGTTGATAATTTTTGTAGATAATATTGCACTTTCAATTAAATCTTTACCATACATTTCAAAGTCAATATCAAGAGCATACCACCTCATAGCCCAGTCAACCTTCCATTGAAGTTTACAGTTTCCATCAAGAATACTTTTTTCAAGTTTTTTACCTTTGTTGTCGAAAATTATTTGAGATTTTTCTTTATTAATTTCTACAACTGGTATTTCAAGTACATGCCCAGTGTCTGGACATATAGGTAAAAATGGACAGTAGGTTTTTTGACGTTCTTTACCTAAGGTTGGGAGTATAATATTCATTATGCCATCATAATTATCTAAAATTATTTTTAGTGTTGAGTTAAAGTATCCAGTTTTGTACAAATCTGTTGAACTTTTAAAGCTATATTTAAAATTAAAACTATTTAAAAAATTTTTTAACATCTCATTATTATGTTCACCAAAACTTTTAAATTTCCCAAACGGATCTGGAACCTCAGTTAATGGTTTATGAAGATTTTCACTTAACAAATTTTGGTTAGGAATATTTTCCGGAACTTTTCTTAGACCATCCATATCATCAGAAAATGTTATAATTTCAGTTGGTAAATCTGTTAATTGCTTTAAAGCATTTACCATCATTGAGGTCCTTGCAACTTCTCCAAAAGTACCTATGTGAGGTAAACCGCTTGGTCCATATCCAGTTTGTAATGTTATTTTTCTTTTTTTTTCAATGAGCGATTTTCTTTCTCTCATCATTTTTTTGGCTTCTACAAAAGGCCATGCACTGGTTTTGTCTAAAACTTCTTTTTTAATCATGAATTACTGTTTTAAAATCTCAAATTAGTGATTTTATTAATTCTTATAGAGTTGAAATTTATTTACCATAAAATAATGTTCTTTCAAAATGTCAAATTATAAAACAGTATTTTTTATACTTGGAATTTTACAAATAATCTTAGGGGTTTCTATGTTTGTCCCTATAATTATACAATTTATTTATGCTGAAACCGACTCATCTTTTTTTGGAGCATCAATTGTAACAATAATTTTCGGTGCTCTTTTTTTTTTAAGTAACATTAATCATGATAGAAAAGTTAACTTACAACAAGCCTTTTTGTTAACAGCTTTATCTTGGTTGAGTGTTGCAATTTTCGGATCTTTACCTTTCATTTTTTCCTCAATGGAAATGTCAATTACGGATGCTTTTTTTGAGAGCATGTCAGGAATTACTACTACAGGCTCAACTATCATATCTAATTTGGAAGATGCTCCTAAAGGTATTCTTTTATGGAGAGCTATTTTACAATGGTTAGGAGGTATAGGCATAATTGTAATGGCAATAACTCTTATGCCGATAATGAACGTTGGAGGTATGCAATTATTTAAAATCTCAAGCAATGACTCATCAGAAAAAATACTTCCAAAATCTAAAGAAATTGCTTTAAGGCTGATATATATTTATTCTTTATTAACAGCAGTTTGTGCTATTAGTTACTGGATTTTTGGAATGGGAAAATTTGATAGCTTAACCCATTCAATGACTACAATAGCAACAGGTGGATTCTCAAATTATAACCAATCCATAGGTTATTTTAATAGTGTTTATATTGAGATTTCCTCTATGGTATTTATTATTTTAGGAAGTGTTCCATTTATTGCTTACATTAAGTTTTTAAATGGAAACAAAAAAATATTTTCAAGTGATACTCAAATAAGATCCTTTTTAAAAATAACAATTTTATCGATAATTATTCTGAGTTTTTATTTATTTTCAACTAATAATGAAAATTTTTCATTTAGATCAATATTTTTCAATACTATTTCTATTTTAACTGGCACTGGTTATGTAAATGCTGAATTTGATAATTGGGGTAGTTTTCCAATAACTATTTTTCTTACGTTAATGTTTATTGGCGGATGTGCAGGATCAACTACATGTGGAATTAAAATATTTAGGATTCAAATTCTTTACCTTTTCATATTAAATCAACTTAAAAAAATTGTTTATCCAAAAGGAGTTTTTTTAATAAAGTATGATCAAAATTTGGTGGATGAAAAATTTGTTGCTTCAATTATATCTTTCATATTTTTTTATTTTGTAATTTTCTTTATTTTAGCAGCATTATTATCTTTAACTGGTCTTGATTTTATTACTGCTCTTTCTGGAGCTGCAACATCTATCTCAAATGTTGGCCCAGGTTTAGGACCAATAATTGGACCGAATGGAGATTTTTCGTTGTTGCCAGATATATCAAAATGGGTTTTATCTGTTGGCATGATTTTAGGTAGACTTGAGTTATTCGCGATACTAGTATTGTTTCTTCCATCTTTTTGGAGAAACTAAATGATTGAACTAAAAAAACAAACACTCTCAGAAACTTTCTTAGTATATTTTGATAGAAGAATGCTAAGAATTCTTTTGCTTGGAGCTATTTCAGGTTTTCCTTGGGTTTTAATTGGAAGTAGTCTTAGCCTTTGGCTAAAAGAAGATGGTTTGAGTAGATCAACAATTGGTTGGGCAGGGTTAATTTTTGCTGTTTATGCATTTAATTATATGTGGGCCCCTCTTATAGATAGGTTGCAAATACCTTATCTTACAAAAAAGATTGGTCATAGACGTGGTTGGATAGTTTTAATGCAGCTTTCTATACTAATTTGCTTAGCTATGTGGAGTATAATTAATCCAACTGAAAATTTAGCTTTAATAATTACTTTCGGAGTAATTATTGCGATCTCGTCTGCAACACAAGATATAACTGTTGATGCGCTAAGGATAGAACAAATAGGTGAGAAAGAAAATCAATCAATGGCTGCTGGCGCAGCAATGGCAGTTGTGGGTTGGTGGAGTGGATATAAATTAGGCGGTGTAATAGCTCTGTTTACTGCAGAATATTTTGAAAATATGGGGATTGCTGATTACTGGCAAACTACGTTTTTAGTTTTAGGTGTTGTAGTGATTTTAATGAATATAGGCTTGATGTTTGTTCATGAGCCAATCGCTATAGATAGAAGTCAAAAACAAAGCAAGACCGATCAACTGATACAAAATAAACTAGGCTCACAGAATATTTATACAAAAGTTATTGCGTGGATAAGTGGAACGTTAGGAGGCCCAGTAGTGAGTTTTTTCAAAAAAAATGGTTTCTCTATAGCACTTGGTATTCTTGGTTTTATTTTTTTATTTAAGATTGGAGAGGCTTTTTTAGGAAGAATGTCAGTAATATTTTATAAAGAAATAGGATTTTCTAAAGAAGATATAGCTATTTATTCAAAAACTTTGGGATGGATAACAACTATAGTGTTTACATTATTAGGAGGATTATTTGTAATTAGATCAGGAGTAATTAAAGCAATGTTTTTGGCTGGTGTTTTAATGGCATCAACAAATTTATTTTTTACTGCTCTTGCTTGGACTGGTAAGTCCGAATTATTATTTGCATTTGCAGTAATTTTTGATGACATAGCTGCAGCATTTGCAACAGTTGCTTTTGTTGCATTTATTTCTTTGTTGGTAGATAGGACATATACCGCTACTCAATATGCATTACTTGCATCAATTGGAACAGCCGGTCGAACAACACTTGCATCATCTTCTGGTGCTCTGGTTGACTGGTTAAATGGAGATTGGGGAATATTTTTTATACTTACAGCAATAATGGTTATTCCTTCTCTAATTTGTCTATGGATGATAAAAAATAAATTAAAACTAAGTGAAAAATAATTTTTATTTTAAAGAACCTTTTTCAAATATTTATAAATTACCTAATATACATTCAGAGGTAACGTCGCAGATATTATATGGAGAGAGATTTAAAATTTTATTAAAAAGAAAAGGCTGGATTAAAATAAAATCTTTATATGATAGATACAGTGGATTTATTAAAAATAAAAACTATGTTAATAAATTAAAAATTTCACATAAAGTAAGTAATATAAAAGCAAATATATTTAAAAAACCAAATGTCAAAACTAAAAAAGCTTTATATTTTGGATCAAAATTATCAGCTATCGAGAAAAGAAATGGTTTTGTTAGATTTGAAAAAAACCGATGGATTAAATTAAAAGATATAAAAAAAATTACTCATAAAGAAAAAAATTTTATTAAAATATTTAAACTTTTTCTAAAAACTAAATATGTTTGGGGTGGTAAAACAAATAAAGGGATTGATTGTTCAGCTTTATTACAAATATTTTTTTATTATAATAATTTATTTTATCCACGTGATACTAAAAATCAAATAAAGTATTCTGTAAAAAAAATATCCAAAAAATTTAAAAAGGGAGATATTATTTTTTGGA
>FUFK010041224.1_pt1 | contig 14316 bp, 22 predicted proteins | sample 1021851 | NCBI WGS metagenome assembly FUFK01 (sample SAMEA51879418, study PRJEB19060) | metagenome | reverse complement strand
CATGATGTCATTGACCTGAATCAGATCAAAAGAAACTCTTTTCTTGATTTGATTATTTAAACAATAATCCAAAAACTGTTGCGATGATGTAAAGAAGTCATTTACCTTTGCATCATATAAATCATCTTTATCTTTAAATTCTCTTGGCGGTTTTACAATAATTACTTCTTTGGCTATCTGACTAAGTTTGTCTTTTAATTCTTCAGAACATTTTTTACCAGCTTCATCNTTATCAGGAAANATAATNACCTTTCTATCTTTTAAAGGTGTCCAATCTTGTTTNTNTAAATTATTNACACCACCATGCCATGTACAANNATCNCCATCATAAATACTTTTACAACCTAATAAGGCTTTTTCACCTTCATTAATGACTACATAATCTTCAGGCTTTTGATTCTCACAATAGATAGGNAAGATGCCATCAGGTCTTTTCATAACCCATTGATCTTTTATCTTAGTGAATGGTGCATATTTTTGCTTTATGTAATGTTCGTTAGGAAACCGCATAACGCAAAAAGAATCAGAATAACGCAAATAAACGATAGACTCATTTTTAAGCTGATACATATCTTTATCGGTAAATGCTCTTGTTGGCTTTGCTAGTTCTATAGGTTTGTATTCTTTTAAGAAATCATCAGGCTCAAGACCACGATTCTTAATGAATTCTATAAGTCCATAACCTTGATTATTTTCAAAATCAAAGAAAGTTCCTTGCTCAAGATTTAAACAAAGAGAACCTTTACTTCCCCAACGATAGTATGAGCCATCCTTTTTAGATGGCTCACCTAAGATTTGCACCGCAATTTCAGGTGCGATTTTCTCCCAATCTAAGTCCATTATTTAAAATGGAATATCGCCTGAATCCAATGTATCTAATACAGGATGTGATTCTTTGGTGTCACCATCTGACGTAGGGAGAAAATTATCATGTTGGCTTTCGCCATTTTGATTGTCAGATGGTGACTCGCTATACCAATCAGGGATAACGAACTCTGTAGGACGTTGCTTCATCCCAACAAATTCAAAGTGTGGAATCGAAGTTGATCCTTTTCCAATTGAAATACTTTCTGAACCTGTATATTTAACTACAGGTAATTTACCTTCATTCTCAGGCTTTTGTGTTTCTGCGTAAAAACTAGCACCCATTTCTTGAAAACCTTTGTATTCACCGAATGAATGTCTTTGCCACAAAGAAACAGGATGTTCAATATTATTAGAACCTTCTACATATTTAGGCAAAACCCAAACTGAAAATGCTTTTTTATATTCTTCGTCAGGTCTTGCTACATTATCAAATAAATCTTTACCCCAAATGTAGCTAAATCCTTCACCTGATGTATATTTACCCCAACCCATTAACATAGTTGCTGGATCAATCATAAAATAGTTTGCATCTATTCTTTCTTTGCCACGATACCAGCACTTCTCTTGAAAGTGATGTTTTAAATATGGCGTATCTTCTGAATCAAAAACAAATGGATTATCTGTCATGTGTAATATCTCCTTTAATTAATTTTAAATAACAATGTTTTAAAAACTCCATGTTCAGTTCAACAAAAGGATCAAGGTCTAACGCTTCTTCTTCCTTAACAGATTTTTCTGTTAGATAACGAAGCCAGATGTTAGTACAGAAATCTTGAAAGTGGACATCATCTTCTAAACGATAGTGTCCATTTGTTAGTTGTTCTGTCATTGAGTTTTCTCCATGAAGTGACACCATAAACTATTAGTTATTTTTTTGTCAATAATAATTGTAAAAAAAGCCACCCTTTCGAGTGGCTTCTTTTTGTTTTTAGTTATTAAATATCACCTTGTAATTTTTCTATCAATTTATTTCTAGCAATTCGTTTTCCATTGAAAAGACATTGCTTAGTATATTTATCACGATTATATTGAGCTGTGGCATTTGCTGAATGTNTTAACTTGACACCAACAAGACCTACACTTGTTTTCTTTTCAAGTTTAATTTCCCAATTTGACCAAACTTCCATGATAGGTTCACCTACATAATGTGTGATTTTTCTCATTTCAGTTTTATAAAAATCCTCAAGGGCATCTTTTTCTAAATCTTCTATGATCTGTTCTGCATCAGCAACATTGATAAGAGCCTTACCATGTACTTCCNCNATTAACTTTTTTAAAGACTNAGCATGATTTACAGCATTAGAAATACTACTAGAAATCTGTTTTACATACTGACTCTGTAGCTTTTGAAAAACTTCTACAAACTTTAATTCATAGTAAGACTCTTGATTATACTGCTCAATGTGTTTTTTCAGGCTATCTTCTGTGTAAGCAACAACAGTATATTGTTCATCTTCAACATGGTTCATAGAAAAAGAAACAATTTCAAATTCTGTATCACCATATTTATTTGATCTTAAAGAATAGTGTGAGAAGGTTACCTTGTTATCTTGAGCTTCTGCTAATAAAACTCTTTTCTTTTCAACCCAATCAGACAATTCAACTATAGTTTGTACAGTAAAAGACTTATCAACTTCTAAAGGTTGTCTGTCTGATCCTGTGCAAACACCATTGAAGTACCCAAAATCAACTGTATAGCCATGTTTGGCTAATAAGTTATTCGCAGTATCAACCGCTTGAACTCTGCCACATGCTTGGCAATGTCCTCTATGTGTGTGTGTTGTTTTCATAATTTTCTCCTTATTAATAAAATTATATTGTAAATATAGCAAATGCACAGATAATTACAACTATTGTTTATTAAATAAATTAAAAATAATTGTTGTATTTTTTTTGATAATAGTTTTAAATGACACTTGTAATTAACAAAAAAGGAGAAAATTATGTTCATAAATTACGAAGATAAAAAAACAACTGCTAATAAGTTAGCAAAAGAAACTATAGGCTTCAGCGTTAGTTTATGGCTTGAGCATATATTTGGCTCAGGTCTGTTAGATCAAGATGAAGATGGCAATTGGTTTCACGATTGGGATAACTTAGACAATGAATTAATAAAAGACATGTTTCATTGGATTAGTATAGAAGATGAACAGTTAGAAGCTATGACAAAGAAAGAAAAAAAACAATTTGTTTTGGCTGTGGAAAAACATCTAAGACGTACACAAAAGTTTTTGGGAGTTGAATAATGAAAGCACTAATAGTTAAATGGCAAGANACCAANAAATATGTCTTNCANGTTAAGTCCAACAATGATNTATTGCTGGAAAGAAAAAAACAACAACANGAACATTTGCATCCTAAGATTGTATCTTGGGATGAATGGGAGTTAATCCAGCTATGTCAGTAATTTACAAAGTACAAGACAACTGCATTGAAGGTTATGAAGGTAATGTATTGGTATCTATGCTGTACATTACCGACCCTGTGGCAAGGGCAAAATATATTTTACAATTACACAATTCAGGAGANTTATCACAATGAAAATANAAGAAGTAGTTAAACTACAAAAAAGAAATCCTAATTATTACAAAGAAATAAAAACTCTCAACCAACTAATAGATGATGAACTACCATTACCAAGTCAAAAAGATTTAGAACTAGCAATTTGGATTGTTAAAAAATCTTACGAAGAGTTAGCACTTTTAAGAGAAGAGAAGAAAAAAAATGCGAGAACCTAAAGACATCATAATACTTATTATGACNATGATAATTGTAGCTTTTGTTTATAACTTAGAAATAGTGTTGGTGTAATATGAAAGAAAATCATAAAATGCAAAACTCATGGGAAGCCATGAGCAAGGCAAGGACAGCAAAATACCAANCCTATAAAAAAACTGTTATGCCAATAATCAAGGAGATACAAGCATCAGGTGTTAAATCTTTACAAGGCATTGCTGATGCTTTATCAGATAGACAGATCAAAACTAGGTATGGCAAAGATATTTGGCATCCTTCGCAAGTTAAGAATTTATTAGAACGATGAAAAAGAAATTAAGACTGCGACTCAATATGTCGCATGATTCTGTTTATATCGACTTTGATGATTTTAGATGTGTGTTTAAAGAACATGGCATTACCTGTGTTTATGTGGTTGGCAAAGAAGAACCAATACAATGCAGAGATTCTGTTGATGAAATATCAGATCAAGTTTTCAAACATTATGAGTAAAGTTAAAAGAACCTTTAGTTCTGCGGTAAGGCAACCATATCAGGATGCCATAGGTATAATATTGAAGATTGTTGATTATCATAATGAACAGGCTAGAAAGGATTTTGGCAACCATCAATTCCATAGCAAACAAGCTACTGTTTTAAAATTATGGCTCATTGACATGAAAGAATTTATCATTAAGCATGAAAAAAAAGAATCCCTATCAGTACAAACAACCGAAGAAGAAACAGGGCGAGAAGAAGTTTTATCAAGCATTGATGAAAATGTACAAACAAAATAAACAAGGAGAAGAAGATGAAATTAAACCTACCAATAAAGAAAATTAAATATAAAAAATTAAAAATTGTAGTAGATTTGCAAACCTATGATTTGTGGAAAAAAATATCTAAGAATAATAATTGGCAAGAATCTGAATTGTTCAAGTTAGCAGTTAATAATTTAGTAGAAAAATATGAGCAAGAAAAAAATGTTTTTCCTGAAGGCTCATTTATAAAAAATGAAAAAGAAAAATTATTAACTCTTGAAGAAGTCATGAACTGTGTTTCTATGACGAAATCAACCATTTACAGATATATTAATAAAGGTGAGTTTCCCCCACCTATAAAAATGGATTCCACTAATCCAGCATCTGCATCTATGTGGAGAGAATCAGATGTTGAAAACTTCATTGATACTAGACCCAGAGCATTTCAATAATTTTAAAGGAGATAAATATGAAAACACAAAAGATAGATCACACTGCTGAAGCTGTTGGAAAACTTACACCTGATTATGAAATCAGTTGTAGCTTACTTGAACCATTGATTACAGGACAGAATCCCTATCAAACTAGGAATCAAGTATTGGAGAATTGTCATAAAGCCCTGAAAGGTGAAGATATTAGAATACCAACTAATAATTATATGGAAGTAGGTAATGTCTTAGAAAAACCTGTAGCTGAGTTGGCATCTAAAAGGATTGGCTTATTGGATATACAGTTGGTAGTAGAAGAAGCTGTTAGGCACAACAAGGTCACACTAAATGGTTCAATAGATTGTATTGGTGTTGCTGATAATCTATTTATCACCAAAGATGTAGAGAAAGGTTTTTATTGTCCTGAACTTGAAGATGGCGAAGGCATTAAGCTGAATGGCAAAGGTATTGTTGAAATCAAAGTAACCAATGCACCATTAAGCGAAAGCCTACCAACCTATCGTGGTGTTATACAGGTTAAAGGCTTGATGGCTATTACCGAATATTCTTGGGCAGTAGTGTGTGTTTTAAATGGTTCTGATTTAAGAATGTATTTCTATCAGCGTNANGAACAATGGGAAAAAGATGTNCTNGANCCNAANGTTATAGACTTTAACAACAGNATNGCNAANTGTGATTGGTANGANCCTTTTGANACAAAGGAAGCTNGTTANATNACACCNCAAGACAATGGNGAATCNACNGAACTAACCAAGCAAGACCAAGTACAGATAGATAATATTGTGGCTTGGGAAGCACAAATNAAGAACCTAAAGGACAATATCGAAGAAGCTAAGAAAAGCATCATGATGTCNATGAAAGANGCTAAAGAAGGCTATTCTGAANNNCATAAGGTCGTNTGGCAGACNNTTAATTACAAAGCACAACCTGAGAAGGTAGTACCAGCAAAAGAAGCCTATACNTCAAGAAGATTTAGCATNAAAGAATTACCAAAAAAAGATTAAGTNTTTGTTGCAATAGTTGTAAAAATCATTAATATAATAGTTGTAATTAACAACTAAGGAGAAAATTATGACTAATCACAGACCTAATTACTACATAAGCACAGGTGAATTAAATAGGATGTACACCTTGTGGTTTAAAGGAATTAAAAGAGATGGTTTTATTACCAATCTATCTACTGATCCTCAAGAAGCAGTACAAAAAGCAAAAGATATTATTAAAGAGAGAACTGATTGGTGCGATGAAAAAATTGCAGAAGAATTGGATGCTGGTATTACAGAATATACTCTTGACGAAATAATTCATAGAAATCAAGAGCAAATAATTGCTGATGCTGAAGCTAAAAAACAAGCCAACATTGACAAATGGATTAAGCGTTCTTTGCTAATGCTTGAAGAAGGTATTTACAATCCATTTGGTAAATACACAGATAAGTTTGGTGTTCCTCAATACTACGAACTAAAAGATTTAAGTCAAAGCGATATTAATTATTGGTGCAACTTACAAGAGTTCAAAAGTCCTGTGCACGAAGCTATGTCAGAATACTGTAAAAAATTAGGCTTTGTAGAAATCATCAAGAACGCTAACAAGCATTTTGGTAATGTAGGTGATAAAAAGGTAAGAGTCAGAGTACAATTTGTTTCAATGAATTCTTCTGAGTCACCTTTTGGCTACCACCAAATGCAAGATAAATTTAAGTTTCATACTGAAGATGGTGCAAGAATTAATTGGTCTACTACAAGTTGGACAGCATCTTCAAATGTGCTTAGTGTTTATGACGAAAATAATCAGTATGTAAGAGAACTTACAGAAGGTGATTGGATTACTATAGAAGGTACTATAAAAAGACACATTAATTTTCAACCAACTGAATATCTTGATTTGGATAATGGTAAAACTATAGAAAAAAAATCAGATAAGATTTACAAAAGCACAGTAATGATACGAGTCAAAAAAGTATCAGACGAATCTTAATTCTCCCCTTCAATGACGAGTCGGTAGTTTCTATCGGCTCGTTTCTTTACTTGTACCGCATAAGTAGAATCCAATAATTCTTCACCAGCTAGTTCAAAATCTCTCTCTTCCATAGCTTCAAGCATCTTGGTAAATCTACACAATCTTTTGATACCAAGATTGAAACACATATCTGCTAAAACCAATCTGACGTTGTATGGCATGGACTGCCAAAAAGGTATGTTTCTATCAAGATCATTAAAAACACCATCCATGTCATTTGACAATAATAACTCTGCTTCTTGGATAGTTATGCCATTGTCAGTTAGATTACGACCAACGCCAATGGTAGTTTTATCGCTAGTACATTGATAAGGTTTAAGTTCCATGCCTTCATTCTTGATAAGCATTTCTTTTAAATCATCAATCAGTTCTTTGGTGACACCTGTTTCCATTATGGTTTGTATGAATCTTTGACGTTTTCTTCTCGCATATTGTTTCTTGCAACACCTCTATATTTCTCAAAACTTCTCATACCTGATAATCCTAATAAAGATAATGTTAAAGTCATAAGACCTTCAGTATCAATATCAGGNGGCACAATATCAATAGTAAATGTCCANACNACCCAATTNANTATNGGTGCTAAGAAATACGCCCATGCTAATCCCAATGCACATATCCACATGATAGCNGGTCTNGCACCNGCGACAAAAATAGAACCATGTTTTGCTTGTGCNAGATTTATTTCATTTTGTGATTTTTGCAGATCAATCATTTGTGATTTGATACTTGCTTCNAATTCCATACGCTTAGTTTTATCAGGTATGGCTTTNCCNATTAAATCGCTTATTGGTTTAAAAAATTTATCAATCATCTTCTTTGCCCTCTANTATGTTTTTTAGTTTTTGTCGCTTTTCATAAGCAGAATCTTGGTGTAAGTCTTTATCAACTATCTTTTCTAATTTAAGGGATTCTATCTTAGTATTGCTGATATAACGCCATGTGTAGCCATCACGACCATAAACACCAAAGACAGTAGTACCCATNCCTATTTTAATTATCATGGCTTNTTCGCCATCTAATAAGACCTTATCGCCTTCGTTNAATTGTGAGTTNAGTTTAAATTTAAGNCCTTTGATAAAAGATACCGAATAATCTTTNAGAGCAAGACCACCTAANANACTTGCTANNAATATTGAGATTTCAACATAATATTNNTCAANGTTCATTNNACATNAAGAAGGCATTGATNACNAANGATGTTAGAAGCGTGATAACAATACCAGCTACTTGCCATAATCTAGTATTTTGTAAATTAATGTCAGATTCTATTGAATCCAACCTACGAAAATTCTCCTTCCACTTTTGTTCACAAACCTTTTCATGTCTGTCTAAAGAGTTAGCTACCTGTTCAACAGTTGGCTTTTTAGTCGATGGTCTTGGTTTCGCTGTCGCTTTCTTTCTCGGCATTTCCTATACCTCTAAGGCTTTCTAATAAAGACTTTGATTTCAGATCAACCAATTGTTTTTTGTCGGCAAATTCTCTAGCCATTGGTTCAATCTCTACACATCTTTGTTGCAAGGCTAGAAGATCATTAAACAAACTTCTTTGTTCATCGGTCATATCTTCTTTATTGTATTCTTCAACCTCGCCATTATCGTTTCTAACTTGTATATCTGACATATTATTCTCCTATTGTTTTTGTTTCTTGTGTTGGTGTAACTAATTCAGCTATTTGATTGCTTATATTAGTTTTTAATTCTGTAACTTTATCTTCTCCTAAAGCAGACTCAACCCAACCTGTAATTTTATTATTAGTTAAATCAGCAAAAGCGGTGAATTCTGATAAGTCTGAAGTGTCTAATTCTTTTGAACCATATACAGAAACAGTTTGTGGATTGCCTTCAGCATCATTATTAGCATCATCAGTTCCTGTTAATCGCCAATGCACATTAAAGACAACATCTTCATTACCACCAATGGTTTTAACATCTACTGTTCTACAATCCCAAGTATAATTTATTGCCATATTAGTCCTCTAATGTTTTTACTCTTTCTTCTAGTTCTTGAATAGCTTTAGTCAAATAAGCTACTAGACCAATTGTATTGATACTTTTGCCTGACATATCTTCAAGTTCCGAACCATCATCTGCGGTTGTAATTGATCCTAAATCATTACCTTGAACAAGAAGTGGAATTATTTTTTCAACTTCTTGTGCTATAAATCCTGTTGATTCTCCTCTTGAAGCTTTTGAGTCTTTCCATGTAAAAAATCTTGGTTGAAGTTGTTTTATCAAAGATAGACTTTCAGTAACATCAGTTATATTTTCTTTAAAACCAATATCAGATGTATCGTTTAAATCACCTGAAACTACTCCTGTAGTACCTGAAATATTGAGTTTACTATCTACTAAGACCGCACTATTACTATCAGTATTTGTATCAACTAAAAAATCTAAATTTTGTCTTGCCGCACCATCCCCAATACCTGTAGAAACAATTTTTACTTTTCTTGAGTTTAAATTACCAGCTTCTGCAAAACCTAAAGAGATTCCTGTGAAATTATTAGAACTGTTAGTACTAGCACTTCCAAAATGCGAACATTCTGTGTTTACCTGATTAACCTCCATTGGTGCTTGTGGTGTAGTCCGACCTAAACCAAGCCGCCCTGACGAATCCAACCTCATTTTTTCTGTTGAAGCAATATTAAATTGCAAACTAGAACCATCTATTTCAAAAGGTGAACTAGCATTTGCCGCATCATTAAAACAGTTTATTTTTACTCCGCCTGTAACAGATGTAGAATTTTGAAATGCGGCATTACCATTAGTTTGTGTTTTTATTTGGAAAGTTCCAACAGGATCGCAACCTATACCTACATTACCGCCATTCTCAATAGTAACTAAAGTATTTGTACCAATCGTCGAGCCTGTACCAATTTTAAGAAAATCATCGGTATCATCCAAACCAATATAAAAATCTTGTGCGTTGCCATCAAATATTAATGCTGTATCTTCTTCGCCACCATCACCAATAGTTATTTTTGGTGTTGTTCCTTTAAGAACTAAATGACTATTTGTCAGAGTCATTACATCAACAGCACCTACTCTAAAATCTATTTGATCGTCTGAATCAGCGGTAATAGATGTATCAGCATCAGCATCTAAAATTAATTCACCACCATTTACATCTAAAGTTCCTGTAGTACTTAAATTACCATTTACAGTCAAAGCACCTGATGTTGAATTATCTGCTGTGATTGATAAAGGCAAGGTAATCCAAGCATTGTTAGCAGAATTTCTTAGCTTCAATACATTAGCAGATGTATCAATCCACCATTCATAAGCAAATGTAGTAGATGGTTCTGATGAACCTGAGTTGTTAGATACAATAGCATCTAAAGCATTATTTAAGTCTGCTCTAAAGTTTGCACCTGATTGGTTAGCTATATCGTAATCGTGTTGAGCCATTAAAAACCTCTTGCTATATAGTCAAATGTTCTAGCGACAATTGTACCACTACTGTTCTTGAAAGTAATTGTAAAACCTGTGCTGGACACACTTGTTATTTCATAAAAATCTCCACTTGCCATATTCTGTGCAGTAACAGCAATTTTTGGAGTAACTAAAAATCCTTCACCGAAAGTAACAGCTAAAGAACTTGTGCTTGATGTTAATTGTTGTGTATCAAATTTTTGAAACGCTTCTAAAGTTGCAGATAGCGATGTAATATAAACTTGATGTGTAATATCGCCTGATGTAACTAACAATCTAAATTTAAAAGCACGACCAAAGTAATTACCGATTCTAAAGTTTTGGAAATCACTAAATGTTGGTGAACCACTAGGATCATCATTGGTTGTTGCTATTTGCAACTGAACTTCAACATCATCATAAGTATTTAAATCAAAAGATTCATAGTCATCAATATTTCCTGAACGAGTATCTATAAAGTCTGATGTTGAATTAGTCGTAAAAGCAAATGCAGAAGTTAATCTATAAGAAGCCGCCGCAATACCTGTGTCAATAACATTTGCAAAATCATAAGTACCTGATAAATCTACCCCACCAGCGGCATCAATCAAACCAACTTCATCAATTAATCCTAACGAGTCAAACAAAGTATCTGCTTCCAGTTTTAATTTATCATCTACAACAACTAAGTTAGACTTAGTTCCAGCAAAAGATGGATTTTCTGTCCTTGTTAAAAATTGTGTAGATTGAAATAAATCAGGTGTAACTGTATTAACAACTGTTGTCGCATTAGCAGATTTAACACCTGTAGAATCTACAGCTTTTATCAAATAAGTACCAACCAATAATGGTACTTCTGCTGAGTTTGAAATACCTGAAACAGCTTCACCTATTTGCGTTGATTGCGCCCAAACCGCACCTGATGTCAATGAATTATGTCTTATTTCATAAAAGCCACCAATCTTAACATCTAAATCTGTAGTAGGTGTCCAACTTAAAGTTGCAGTATTAGAATCTGCTCTTAAAAATAAATTGCTTACATCAGAAGGTACTGCGGTCAATCCATAAATTCTTTGTGTAGTAGATGAAAATTCTGATGCTACGCCAACAGTATTTACTGCTCTTACTCTAAATTCATACAAAGCTGGTTCAATATCAAAGAATTCAAAATTAGTTCCTTGTGATGTTCCAGCACCTTGAAAAGATGCTTCTGTAGATTTTTTAAATTCAACATCATAGTGATCTATGGTAACTCCTAAATCTTCCCAATCAGGATTGACTGAAGTACCAAAAGTTAATATCGCTTTTGCTTTAACACCTGAACCTTGTGTGGTAGTAAATAATTCTTCTGTTACAAAATTTATAGCTGGTGTGTTGACTGCTGGTAAGGTAGAAAAACCTTTGACTTCAAATATTTCTGTCGCAAAATCAGAATAAACTCCTAGTCTGTTTTTTGCTCTTACAGCTACAAAGTATTGACCTTCTTCTAATTTATCTATGGTAAAACTTTCAGTAACACTTCTACCTTCAAAATCATAACTAGCTTTATTTGCAAAGCGTACTGAGTTTAATCTATTAATACCTATCTCATAAGATTCAACAGAAGATTTATTTGGTTGTGTCCAATTTATAGTAACTCTATTAAATAATGTTGGCGGTATAGTAATCAATTCTTCTGAAGGTGTAGTTATTGTTGGTTTATCTACAGATGAAAAATTAGGTAAGCTGGTATTAGGTGAAGTGTCTTCTGCTTGAATCAAACCAAAATCATAAACATCATCATCATATTCTCTTGCGGTAATGTCAACTTCATCGTTATTTTTTATAGCAAGTTTCATAATCTTAAACTTTTTGCCTTGATTAGAATTTAATGTATTCCAACCTAAAGATTCTAATGAAATAAAAACAACGTCTCCTATCTCTGCTCTTAGTCCAACAATAGTTGATGTAAATTTAAAGACCAATGATTGCCTTGATTGTTTCATGTTGATTGTAGAAATCATTTGCGCCCTTTCCATTTGATCTGTAAATGGAAGTTCAATTGCCCTTTCAAGACTTAAACCATTATCTTCTGTTTTAAATGTTGTGCTTTCGACAATGGCAAAATCACCTTGCATGTCACGATTTCTGTTAAAGAAGTTTGCTCTAATTTTATTTGCTTTGTATTCTTTACCACCTAAAGATAATTCAAAAGCACCTACAATATTATCTTCATCAAAAGTTTGAACTGCTGTACCTGTATCATCAATTAATAATTTATATTTACCGCCTGAAAATATTAAAGAACCTCTACAACATGTAAGAAGTTTTTCAATATTATCTAAGGCTTTATTATTAGTATTCAATATGCCATTACAGGTATATTTTTTTTGTGTTACGCCACCTACTGTAACTTCGGTATCACAAATATTTCTTGCAGTAGTGAATGATGTTGAATCTATTTGTGAACTTGGTATTGATCTACCATAAATTGTATTGGTCAAATAATCTTCAATGCAATCTGCTGGATTGTTACTAAATACTTTATATGTAGTTCCACCTGATGTTGTGCTTCTTGTTTTTTTTCCAATAACATCAAAATTCACTTGCGGTATTCCTGTATTACCAAATACTTCAGGTTCAAACTTAAATCTTACAATTGCATACGCAACACCTTGTAATCTATCTGAAGATGTCCAAGCACCACCTGTCTCTGAAATTAAATCTTCATCTGCTGTTTGTGTTGTTGTGCCATTGTATATTTCGTATTTAACAATGCCTTCATACTTTGGTTTGTGAATATTTTCCATGCCAAAAACAGATATACCACCAACCAAACCGCCTTCACCTTCATTGATAGTTACACTATTTACTGCATCCGCAAGAGAAGTATCATATAGATCAGGTGTGGTATTAACCTTATCATTGTTCAAATAGACTTGGCTTACACCTTGTATCTCACCTTCTGCGATTGCATAAACCACATGAAGAAACTCATTGTCATCTCCTGATACATGGTAAAAAATTGGTGTACCACCTACTCTTCTTTCACCATAAATAACAGGCAAAGGATTGGTTGAACCTTGTTGATTCGCTAAAGCTGAACGTGCTTGTGCAGACATATTATCAGGGAAGTCCATGCTCATAGCACCTAATAATTGACTTCCAGCGTAAGCACCAACGACTACTGTAGCTACACCAATAGCTATTAATGTACCAGCGGCTATTCCAGCTGCAGCCGTACCACCTATAAATGTAGCCGCTACTGCTGTACCTAATTTTGCAAATACAGGTGCTAATGCTGGTAAAGCAAAAATACTTCCTGTAAAAAATAAAGCTGTTATAAAAAATATTATGTTTCTAATTTTCATTGCTAAATCTATATGCAGAATCAAAGTCGTTAAAATCAGATATTGGCAAAATTGCTGTACCTATTTGTTCATCTACAGATGCCATTTTACTACCAATACAAATATGACATGAATCCCAATTTTCATTATGTTTAACTAATATATCGCCAAATATAGCTTTACTTGGATGATATTCTTTCATGCCTAATTCCAAACATCTGCCTGATATTCTTTGAGCAAATTCTTTTTGAAATTTGATTGCACCTTTTTTTGTAGAATATTTTTGATAAATTATTTTTAGTAAATCAGTACCTAATACCTTATCAAAGTATTCAACAATAAATGTATTGCAATCGTTAGTACCCCATGCAAAAGGCTCATTCAATTTTGATTCAATGTATTTATTTGCTTTTAATTTATCTATCATCGTATTTCGGTTGGTAGATTTATTCTGCTTCCTGATGATCCATAATTGACTGTTGATGTAGCTTTTACAGGTCTTTCTAAAACACTATCACCGCCACCACCAAATTCTGAAGCTGTAGCACTTTCAGATAAAGTGATTGTAAAATAATCTGTATCAGAAGCATCAACTACAGTATGTGATTTATTTAATAAACTTCTATCCAAGCCACCAACATCATCTAAGCCTTCTAAAGTTATCGTATCGCTGTTTGCCAAGCCATGACTTCTATAATGAACTTTTACAGTTGCAGATGAAGATGTAGTTTCTATTGGATTAGTTCTAATAATTTTTCCATCT
>FUFK010066813.1_pt1 | contig 14317 bp, 12 predicted proteins | sample 1021851 | NCBI WGS metagenome assembly FUFK01 (sample SAMEA51879418, study PRJEB19060) | metagenome | reverse complement strand
AAACCAATCATGAAAAATATTTTTTTTATTGAAGAATTTTGAACTCCTATAGATTTTAATATACCAATATCTCTTGTTTTATTTTTAACTAAAATCGTTAAGCCAGATATAATATTAAATGCCGCTACAATAATTATTAGGAATAAAATAATAAACATCACATTCCTTTCAACTTTTAAAGCAGAAAATAAAGAAGAATTCAAATCAGCCCACGTATAAACATATTCTCCATCATATATATTTAATAATTTTATTTTTAGGCTATCTACTTCATGAGGGTTTTTAAAATAAAATTCTAAAAATCTTTGATTTTCATTTTTATTAAATAAATCCTCTAAAGTTCTAAGGTTTATATAAGCAACATTTTCATTATAATCAGACAAACCACTGTCATATATTGATGTAATCTTAAATACTTCCTGTTTAGGAAGACTTCCAACTAAAGTTTGCACACCTACAGGCGACATTATTGTTATTTTATCACCAATATCTAAATTAAAATTAATACTTAAATCTTTTCCGATTGATATTTCATTTTCATTTAATGTTTTTAATCCAAAAAAATTTTCATTTTTTAAAACATTAAGTTTAGAAAAATCTTGGGATAAAAAACCTTTTAATAAAACTCCTTTTGTTGAGTTTTTATTAAGTATAACAGCTTCACCATCATTGCTTAAAATAATATTATCTATCTCATTTGATATATTTTTAGTTATGTCAAAATCAATTTTTAGTTTTTTGTCATAAGATTTAACAACTGCATGTGCATTGAAACCAACTATTTTGTTTATTAATTCGGTTCTAAATCCATTCATTACCGACATAACTATAATTAAAACAGCCACACCTAGTGTTATGCCTATAAATGAAAAAATTGAGATTAAATTTAAAAAACTATCTTTTTTCCTACTTTTAAGAAATCTAAAGATTATTTCTTTTTCTAACTTATTTATCAATTTGATTTTGCTTTTTTAATTTGAGTAATTATTTCTTCAATTTTCAAATTTTGTGTTTCTTTTCCAACTTCTTTAAATTCAAAAGTTTCTCCCTCTGATTTTTTTCCCAATATCAATTGAAATGGGATGCCGATTAAATTAAATTTTTTTATCTTGGCTGAAATATTTTCGTCGGTATCATCAATAATGGTATCTATATTATTTTTATTAAAATGTTCTAAAATTTTGTTTGATTTTTCTAAATTAGAATTATCATTTTTATTTATCATTGGTAATATTGCACAGTCATATGGAGCTACTGAAATTGGCCATTTCATAATTTCATTTCTATCATCATATTTTGCCTCAATTATGGCACCTACTAATCTTGATACACCTATTCCATAAGATCCCATTTTAACAAATTCTTTTTTTCCATTGAAATCAACTGCTGCATTCATTGGCTTGGAATATTTATCTCCAAAATAAAATATGTGCCCTACTTCAATCCCTTTGGTATTAATTCTTTGGTTTTCTGAAACTTTTTTTTCAAACTCCTCTTTGTCAAATTTTTCATCTGTCACTGCATAGTATTTTTCATACTCTCCTCTTAATGTATTTAATGAATTTTTTTCAATTTTAGTAATTTCACTATCAACTTCAAAAATTCTTTTATCTGTATAAATTTTACTCTCACCTGTTTCGGCTAATATAATAAATTCATGTGATAAATTTCCTCCAATAGGTCCAGTGTCAGCTGCCATTGGTATAGCTGATAAATTCAATCTTTTGAACGTTCTTAGATANGAAAGAAAAAATTTNTTGTAAGAAAATAATGCATCATCATCTGTCAAATCAAATGAGTAAGCATCTTTCATATAAAACTCTCTGCATCTCATGATTCCAAATCTTGGACGTAGTTCATCTCTAAATTTCCATTGAATATGGTAGAGTAGTTGTGGAAGAGATTTGTATGATTTAATACTAGACCTAAAAATTTCAGTAACTAGTTCTTCATTTGTAGGTCCGTAAAGCATTTCTCTGTTCTGACGATCTTTTATACGTAACATTTCTTCACCATAATCATCGTAACGACCACTTTCCTTCCAGATATCTGATGATTGAATTGTTGGCATTAATATTTCTTGTACACCAACCCTATCTTGTTCTTCTCTCACAATTTGTTCAATTTTTTTCATCACTTTAAAGCCCAATGGTAACCATGAGTAAATTCCAGCAGAAGACTGTTTAATCATTCCTACTCTCAGCATTAATTGATGAGATTTTATTTTAGCCTCTGTGGGATTATTTTTAAGAATTGGAATAAATAATTTTGAAAAATACATTAGTTGATAAAGTTTCTTAAATTAAAATATTCATACTTTACTAATAAATAAATGATTATAAATATAATTGATGTNATNAAAGTNGAATAACCTATTTTTTTTANAATTTTAGGATTTTCGGGAGCTCCTNGGTCAACACCCTCTATATTTNCTTTTTTTTCCCTATTTACATCAATTGGCAGTATTGCGAAAAATACAATCCACCATAGACAAACAAAAACTACTAATGATCCTGTNATACTCAACTAAATCCTCACTAAATTTATATTTGTGAGGGGTCTTTTGCCAGTTTTTTCTTTTGTATATTTTCTACAAGTTGATTTTAAAGCTTCAATAAGATTTATTTCCTGTTTTTTATTATTCATTGAAAATGTTTTTGTAGTTTTTTCAATTTCTTCCTCTAGACCGTATTGAAATTCTTCTTTTTCATAAATAGGTAAACCTTTGAAAGTTAAAAGAGGCTTGTTATGAATATTTCCCTTCGGAGTAATTAAAATTGTTGCCTCAACAAAACCATTTGCTGATAAATTTTTTCTTTCTTTAATTGATTGTGCGTCTTCTTCAACACTAATATTACCATCAACATACAACTTTCCACTTGGGGCTTTATCGTAAACCTCTGGTTTTTCACCCGGATATAGTCTTACAATATCTCCATTTTCTACTTTAACTGGATAAGGAACTTGCATTTCTTTTGCAAAGTTTATGTGTTCTATCATGTGTCTATGTTCGCCGTGCACCGGGATTACAGACTTAGGTTTAATCCAATTATACATATCTTTTAAATCTTCTCTATTTGGATGACCTGATACATGTATAAATTCACTATCCTCGGAAATAACTTCTATGCCCTCTTTAACTAACTGATTATGCAATTTATATAATTTTTTTTCGTTACCTGGAATTATCTTTGATGAAAAAATAACTGCATCTCCTCTCTCTATAAATACGTCAGGATGAATATAATTAGCTATTCTAGTCATGGCACCCATAGGTTCTCCTTGACTACCTGTGCACAAATAAACAATTTTTTCTCTTGATATATTTTTTACATCTCTTGAGTCTAGGGGTTCAATTACGTTATTTAAATACCCACATTGTCTTGCAGCTTTATAAATTCTATGCATTGATCTTCCAACTAAAGCAATTTGTCTTCCAGTCTTTTCTGCACAATAAAACGCAGTCTCCATTCTTGCTACATTTGAAGCGAAGGAAGTAATAATAATTCGCTTATCAAGTCTTTCCATTACTTTCAGCATATTTTTTCTTACATCTAATTCTGAGCCTGCTCTCCCAGCGCTAAACACATTTGTTGAGTCACAAATCATAGCGAGAACACCTTCTTTGCCGATTTCTTTTAATCTATTTGAGTTTATATTTTCACCAATCAGAGGGTCAGGATCACATTTCCAGTCACCTGTATGAAGTATATTTCCTACAGGAGTTTCTATTTTTAGACCGTTTGGCTCAAGAATTGAGTGAGTCAAGGTTACAAACTCAATTTTAAATGGATCAAGATTTAATGTACTGTTTAATTGAACAATTTTTAAATATCCTGAAATATCTATTTTTTTCTCTTTAAATTTTTCATTAATTAGAACCGCTGTAAATGGTGTTGCAAAAATTTTACATTTTAGCTTTGGCCAAATATGCGCTATAGCCCCTATGTGATCTTCGTGTGCATGTGTCAGAACTATCCCGAGTAAATCATCTTTTTTATCTACAATGAAACCAGGGTCGGGATATATCAAGTCTACACCAGGTACAGTATCATCTGCAAATGTGACACCTATATCAACAATTATCCATTTTTGGTTATCTGCTTTACCATAAGCAAAGAGATTCATATTCATTCCGATCTCTCCAGATCCACCTAAAGGACAAAAAATTAATTCTTCTTTCATTTTTATTACTTAATTAAATCTGATGCTTTTAATAAACCATTTATTGTTAAATCTTTGTCTAGTTTAACTTTTCCATTTATTGAATTTTTAAATAAGTGAGACAAACCACCAGTTAAAACAATCATAAACTTTTTTCGAGTTTGTTTAATAATCAATTTAATTATATTGTCAATTAAACCGTTATAACCAAGATAAAAACCAGAATAAATTGCAGAAGATGTGTTTTTTCCTATAACATTTTTAATTTTTTTTAAATTTATTTTAGGAATTAAGGAGGCTCTATTAGTTAAATTATCAAGTGACAATTTAACGCCTGGAGCAATAACCCCTCCAATATAATTTTTATTAATTACTATATCAAAAGTTGTTGCTGTTCCAAAATCTATAATTATAAAATTTTTATTAGTTTCTAAAACTGATATTGCATTTGCAAGTCTATCAGATCCTACTTGATTTTTTTTTACTTTAATTTTGATTAATTTTTCAATTTTTAGTTTTTTTAATTCATAACATTTTTTATTAGTAATTTGTTCAAAATATTTTTTTATTTTTATAAATTTATTTGGGACCACTGAGCAAAATAAAATTTTATCTATACTTTTTAANTATTTTTTTAAGAAACTGAAATGAAAGTTTAATTTATTCAAATTTAATAAAAGTGGATTAATCCTCCTTTTCAAAATTAATTTTTTATAATTACTGTATAAAGAAATCTTTATATCTGTGTTACCAATATCGCCTAATAAAATCATTATATAAAATTTTCAATTTTTTTCTCAAAGTTTCTTTTCAACTCTTTAATTAGTTCTAATTTTTTAATATTTTTTTTACTATATTTATTAAGATATGATGTACAATAATTAGGTATAATCGGGCTATTATTTAAATTAATCCCAATTCCAATAATTATGTACTTTATATTGTTTTTAAAAATTATTTCCTGCAGTATTCCACAAATTTTTGATTGATTTATCAATATATCATTTGGAAGTTTAATATTTATCTTTTCATTGATATGTTTTTTAATAACTTTTTTAACTACATTTAAATTGATTTTAGTTATATTTTTTATAGATAGGTTTCTTTTTATAGGAAAAAAAATAGATAAAAAAATATTTCCATAATTTGATATCCACCTATTTGTCCCCTGGCCTCTTCCTTTATATTGCCTTTCTGAGGTTACTACACCAAATTTTATATTCTGATTAATTAATCTTATCGCTGTAGAATTTGTACTTTTAACTTTTTTAAACNGAAATATTTTCAATTTCATTAAATAATATTTATTTTTGAAACTATCTCAGTTAAACCACTAGGATAAATAAAATATGCTAAAATAAATATTGTTGATACAGCCAATGTAAGCTTTAATCCAAAATGATGGTCTGTCTCAAATTTTTCTTTTTCTTTATCAAAATATATAATTTTTATAATTCTTAAGTAGTAAAAAGCAGCTATGACAGTAGATAGTAATCCTACAATCGCTAAAAAATACATTTTTTGTTCAATTACAGCCATAAATACATAAAATTTTGCAAAAAAACCTGCAAGTGGTGGTATGCCTGCGAGTGAAAATAATATTATTAGTAATGAAAATGATAACAATGGATGATTTTTGGAAAGACCAGATAAATCCTCAATGCTTTCATAATACTCATTGTTTCTTCGCAGCATGAACATGCAGCTAAAGAAAGCTAAATTCATAACTAGGTAAATTGCAATATAGCTTATAGATCCTTGTATTCCCTGATTTGTTCCAGCAGCTAAACCAGTTAAAGCGTATCCCATATGCCCTATTGAGCTGTAAGCTATCAGCCGTTTTAGATTTTTTTGCCCTATTGCAGCTACAGCTCCAAAAATCATAGATGCAATAGATAAAAATATAATAATCATTTGCCATTGGTCGTTCATTTCAGCAAATGGAACATACAAAAATCTTATAAAAACCGATAAAGCTGCAATTTTTGGCAGTACAGCAAAAAATGTTGTTACTGAAGTTGGGGATCCTTGATAAACATCTGGAGCCCACATGTGAAATGGAACTGCAGAGATTTTAAATGCTAATCCAACTAATATAAAAACAATACCAAAAGTAATTCCATATTGACCTGAGCTTGAATTATCTAAAATGATATTAAAATTTGTNGATCCTGAGAAACCATATATTAATGAACAACCATAGAGTAACAAACCTGATGACAGAGCACTAAGTACAAAATATTTAAGACCAGACTCTGTAGATAGAAGATTTTCTCTATTAAAAGATGCAAGTACATATAGTGCTAAAGATTGTAATTCAAGACCCATATAAAATACAATTAAATCGTTTGAACTGATCATTACCATCATTCCTAAAATAGAACTTAATATTAAAATTGGATATTCCATTTTGTTAATATTATTAATTTCAATATATTTTGAGGAAGTAAGCATCACAAAAATCCCAGACCCAATGGTCAATAATTTCATGAATGTTGCCAAACTATCAACTTTGTAACTATTATTAAAAATTGATAAATCTGAAACTTGGTAAAGATTTAATAATAAAGCAAACAGTATAATCAAACTAAGAGTTGTTAAATTATATATTAATTTTGAGCTATTATTTTTAAAAACCCCAAATAGAAGCAAGAACATTATTGTTAGTGATAAAAATATTTCAGGTAAGATTATTTCTAAATTTTCCATTATTTCTTTGCAATACTTTGTGTTAAATTTGTATTATAGTTATCTATCAAACTGGTTACAGATGTTTCAATTGAATTTATTAATGGCTCTGGATAAAATCCAAAAAATATAATTGGTATTGCTAATAAAAGAAGAATTAATAGCTCAAATTTTTTTAGATCTTTCATACTTTTAATTTCTTCATGAATTATTTCNCCAAAAACAACTCTTTTGTACATCCAAAGTATGTATGCTGCTCCTAAAATAACACCTAAACTTGCAATAGTTGCAACTAGAAAACTTTTTTTGAATGTGCCCATTAGAATTAGAAATTCACCAATAAATCCACTTGTCCCTGGAAGTCCTAGAGAACCTAGGGCAAATATCATAAATACGATACCATATTTTGGCATCACAGTTNCTAACCCACCATATTTNTTTATCAATCTTGTATGATTTCTATCGTAAACAACACCAACGCTTAAGAATAGAGCTGCNGATACCAATCCATGACTGATCATTTGAAATATACTGCCCTCAATGCCTTGTTGAGTCATGGTAAAAATTCCAAGTGTTACAAAACCCATATGCGCAACTGAAGAATAAGCAATCAACTTTTTCATATCTTCCTGCATTAGAGCAACTAAAGATGTGTAAATAATTGCAATCAAACTTAATGCGAAGACAAGTGGCACAAAATATTCAGAGGCTATTGGAAATAATCCAACAGAAAATCTTATAAATCCATACCCAGCCATTTTTAGTAATATTGCTGCAAGCAAAACAGATCCAGCAGTTGGTGCCTCAACATGAGCATCTGGCAACCAAGTGTGCACCGGCCACATAGGTGTTTTTACTGCAAATGAACTAAAGAAAGCCAGCCATAAAAGTTTTTGATATTGTTCTCCAATTCCAATTTCATACAACTTTTCAACATCAGTTGTTCCAGATATCCAATAAATAGATATTATTGCAATCAACATTAAAACTGAACCTAGCAAGGTATATAAAAAGAATTTGAAGGCTGAATAAACTCTTCTTTCACCACCCCAGATACCGATAATTAGGAACATAGGTATTAAGCCACCTTCAAAAAATAAATAGAAAATTATTAAATCGAGGGAGCAGAAAACTCCAATCATTAGAGTTTCCATTATAAGTATTGCTATTAAAAAATCTTTTAAACGGTGTTTAATTGTTGAAATTACAGAAATTATACAAATTGGTGTTATAAAAGTTGTAAGTAAAATAAATAAAATTGAAATTCCATCAACTCCTACTTTATAGTTAATAAAACCAGATAACCATTCTCTATTTTCTACAAATTGAAAATTAATAGAAGATTTATCAAAAATTAACCAAAGATATATTGAGAGAATAAAGTTAGCTAATGATATGAATAATGCAACATATTTACTGCTTTGATATTTACTATTTGATGATTTNGTAAATAAAATAAATAGAGCACCAATTGTTGGTAATATTATTAAAGATGAAATGATTGGAAAGTCCATTATACTAAAATTAATAAAGTTAGTAAAACTGAGAAACCAAGAAGCATTATAAATGCATATTGGTAGATATATCCACTTTGAAATTTAACAGCTCTAGCTGAAAAATTTTTTATAACTTTAGATATTCCATCAGGGCCAAACCTATCAATAACTGACCCATCAATTTGTTTCCATAAAAACTTTCCAATTCTTTTTGACGGATTTACAAAAATAAAGTCATAAAGTTCATCGAAATACCATTTCTTTTGTAAAAAAATATAAAGTGGTTTATTTATTTTAACAATTTCATCTACGACAGACAAATTTCTTACAAATAGATAAAATGATAATGGTATTGATATGATAACTAAAGATGGTGTTAAAAATAAAAACCAATTAGGAGGATGATCTGTACTTAATGGTTCAAGAAATTTAATTGAACTATTCCAAAATGCATAAGATAATTCTTTCCCAATAAATAGATCTTTAAATAGCATACCAGCAAAAATTGCACCAATTGCAAGAACAATAAGTGGTATAAGCATTGTTGGTGGTGACTCATGCATACTATCAATATTTATTTCTGAATTATTATAAGTGCCATGAAAAGTTTTAAAAATTAGTCTCCATGAATATATTGATGTTAAAAAAGCTGTGAAAATTCCAATGTAGGCTGCATACGATCCTACATTGTTTCCACTTAAATATGCAAACTCAATAATTGCATCTTTTGAGTAAAATCCTGATAACAAAGGAAATCCAGTGAGCGCTAGGGTTCCAATTATCATTAAACTATATGTGTAAGGTAGTTTTTTCCAGACACCTCCCATTAAATTAATATTTTGCTCATCTTTAAACGAATGAATTACAGAACCAGAGCCTAAAAATAAAAGTGCTTTAAAAAAAGCATGAGTGAATAAATGAAACATTGCAACATTATATGCCCCAACACCTGCCGCAAAAAACATATACCCTAATTGACTGCAAGTTGAATATGCAATAATTTTTTTAATATCTGTCTGAACTAAAGCAACACTCGCAGCAAAAATTGCTGTTACCATTCCAATAATTGTTACAACAGATAAAGCTAATTCGGAGTATTCGTAAATTGGTGAACATCTTACAACCAAAAATACTCCAGCTGTTACCATCGTTGCGGCATGAATAAGTGCTGATACAGGTGTAGGACCTTCCATTGCATCTGGTAGCCATGTATGAAGTAAAAATTGTGCAGATTTACCCATTGCACCAACGAATAAAAGTAAACAAATTAAGTCTACAGAATTGATATTAAAACCAAGAAAATTTAATTTCTTATCTAATATATTTGGGATTTGTTGAAAAACTTCATTGTAGTTAACTGTACCAAATAAATAAAAAATTAAAAAAATACCTAAAGCAAATCCAAAATCCCCAACTCGGTTTACGATAAATGCCTTAATCGCCGCTTTATTTGCACTTTCTTTTTTAAACCAGAATCCGATTAAAAAGTATGAACATAATCCAACACCTTCCCAGCCAAAAAACAATTGTATAAAATTATCAGATGTAACAAGAGTTAACATTGCAAATGTGAATAATGATAAATAAGACATGAAACGTGACTTATGTGGATCATGAGACATATAACCAATTGAATATATATGGACTATAGCTGAGACCAATGTAACAACGACAAGCATAACTGCAGAAAGTGGATCAATATTTACTGACCAATTTACATTAAGACTTCCTGAATTTATCCACGTAGCGATAATTAAGTTTTCTGAGTATCCTGTGGCTATAACGTTATATAAAACGACGATTGATAAAAAAGCTGATATGGAAACAAACAAACTTGTAACTAATTGAGATGCTTTATCTCCAATTAATTTTCCGAAAAATCCAGATATTATTGATGCGGCGAGTGGTAAAAATAAAATATAATATCCCATTTCATCCTTTTAAACTGTCAATCTCTTCAACTCTAATTGTTCCAGAATTCCTATAATAAATAACTATAATTGCTAATCCTATGGCAGCCTCAGCNGCAGCTACTGTTAATATAAATAGTGTAAAAACTTGACCACTGAGATCATTAATAAAAATAGAAAAGGAGACCAAGTTTATATTTACAGATAACAAAATTAACTCAATACTCATAAGAATAACAATAACGTTTTTTCTATTTAAAAAAATACCAACCACCCCAATAGTAAATATAATGGCAGCAAGAGTTAAATAATGACCAAGACCAATACTAAGCATCTATTTTAACTCCTTTTTTTGTTTCTACATCTATCAATTCAACACCCTCGTTTCTTTCTCTGGAAATTTGTCTTAAATAGCTTTGNGTTTTTACNCCAGATCTTTTTCTAAAAGTGAGGACAATTGCTCCAATCATAGCAACTAAAAGAACCATTCCTGATAATTGAAATAAGTGCACGTAATCAGTGTAAATAACATTNCCTAATGACTGGGTATTTGTTAAATTTAAATTCAGATTAATATTAATAGAATCTTGAAGTTCAGCTTTGTACTTCCATCCACCAATGACAATCAATAATTCTGAAAAAATCACTAAACTTACTAAGAGACCTATGGGTATATGAGAGCTGCTATCACTTGCTACAAACCACTCATTTTTCTGCTGAGCAACATTCAACATCATAACTACAAAAAGAAATAAAACTGCAACTGCCCCTACATAGACAATTAACATTATCATTCCTAAAAATTCTGCTCCTATCATAATAAAAAGACAAGATATGCTTATGAAATCTAAAATTAAAAAAAAAACTGAGTGAACAGTATTTCTTGAAACTGTCACCATTATTGCTGAAACAATTGCGATCAAAGAAAAAATATAAAAAACAACTGCGTGAGCTATCATTTAGTTATCGATGAGAACTGTCAGCATTAATATTTGCTGCCAAAATACTTTCCCATCTGTCTCCATTTTCTAATAACTTTTCTTTGTTATAATAAAGTTCTTCTCTTGTTTCTGTGGCAAATTCAAAATTTGGTCCTTGCACTATAGCGTCTACAGGGCAAGATTGTTCACACAATCCACAATATATACATTTAAGCATATCAATATCATATCTGGTCGTTTTACGACTACCATCTGATCTTTCCTGCGATTCAATAGTAATTGCTTGTGCTGGGCAAACTGCTTCGCATAATTTACACGCTATACATCTTTCTTCTCCATTCGGATATCTTCTTAAAGCATGCTCACCTCTGGCTCGTGGGCTAACAGANCCTTTTTCAAATGGATAATTTATTGTTTTTTTTTGTCTAAAAGANTCTTTTATTGCTATTNATAATCCNGTTACAAAATCAATCATTAATATTGTTTTNAAAAATCTTTTTATTTTCATTTTAATTTCCTGGTAATAGATCAAAATACATTAAATATCCNGCTGTTAATACCACCCAAGTTAAAGATAAAGGCAAGAAAACTTTCCAACCAAGTCTCATTAATTGATCATATCTATATCTTGGAACAATTGCTTTTACTAAAGCGAACAAGATAAATAATAACAAAATTTTAAGTATTAACCANATTGGTGATGGGATAACATTAAATGGAAATATATTTATAGGTGACAACCATCCACCTAAGAATAAGATAGATCCTAATGCACACATTAATAGAATATTAGCGTATTCACCTAACCAGAACATTGCNTACATCATTCCAGAATATTCAGTTTGATACCCTGCAACAAGTTCTGCTTCGGCTTCCGGTAAATCAAAAGGAGGTCTATTTGTTTCAGCTAATGCTGAGATAAAAAATATAACAAACATTGGAAATAGTGGAATTATATACCAAACATTTTCCTGTGCTTTTACAATGTCAGATAAATTTAACGATCCTACACACAATAGTACATTGATAATTATTATTCCGATTGATACTTCATAAGAAACCATTTGAGCAGCAGATCTTATTGCTCCTAGAAATGGATACTTTGAATTAGATGCCCATCCTCCCATTATAATTCCATAAACTCCTAAGGACGATACGGCAAATAAATATAGTATTCCTACATTAATATCCGCAAGAACAAAATCTTCACTAAAAGGTATTACAGCCCATGATATTAAGGCAAGTGTCATTGTTATAATTGGGGCTAAAATAAAAATAACTTTGTTTGAGCTAGCAGGAATTATAATTTCTTTGAAAATATATTTTAAAGCATCAGCTAAAGATTGTAGTAAACCAAATGGTCCAACAACATTTGGACCTCTTCTTTTTTGTACAAACGCCCAAACTCGTCTATCTAACCAAACTATCATTGCAACAGAAACTAAAACAGGCACAAGTAACATTAAAATTTTAAGAACTTCTGAAAAAATAATTGAAGCGTACTCTGGCATTATCCCTCAGTCCCTGTTTTTTTAAAATTTGTCCTTAAACTTTTACATTCACCCATTGTCTTTGATGCCCGGGCGATAACATTCGAATGGTAATAATCGATGTTATCTAAAAGAATTTTTTCATCCAAAAATTCATAATTTGGAGTTTGAAATTTTTTATTTGAAGGGTTTATTTTTAAAAAGTTTAACATTGCATTATCTAGATCCTCTTTTTTCTCATAAAGTTTTTTTCTTTTGATAGATGATGCTAATTCATTAACTATTATCCAATCTTCTTTNGCATCTCCTGGAGGATAAGAAGATTTATATGATTTCTGTATTTTTCCCTCTAAATTAGCAAAGTATCCATCTTGTTCTGTAAAAGCTGCAGCTGGTAATATTATATCTGCTAAAGAAGCACCTTTATCTCCATGACTCCCTACATAAATAATAAATTCATTTTTCTTTTGAAATTTTAAATTGTCTTGACCAAATAAAAAAACCACTTCCATTTCATTGTTATGAATTTTTTTGAGTGTTTGATTAGATCCATNGTTTGAGCTTAGAACATTTAAATAATATGACCCAACTGTAGNGGCATTATTTGATAGNATATTTAATGAATTCCATTCTTCATTAATTTTATTTTTGCTTTGAAGATATTTTTTTAACTCTTCAAATATATAAATAGATGAATTCAGTTTTAATGCTGATTGACCAATTATAAAAATAGGCTTTTTTGAATTATAAATCTCTTCAGAAATTTTGTGAGTATGATTTACTATATCTTTAATTGTTTTTGTNGAGTTTTCTAANATTTTATAAGGATAGGTTAAATCACCAACATCTCCTAAAGAATAAATTTGTATTTTATTTTTAATATAATTCTTTCTGATCCTAGAATTAAGTATTGTTGCTTCAAATCTTGGATTTGCACCCACTAAAATAATTAAATCAGACTCTTCAATTCCTTCAATTTTAGAATTAAATATAAAGTTTTCTCTTTCTGATGTATTTACATAAAAATTATCAGATCTTGAATCTAGATTTTCTGACCTTATTGTTTTTTCAAAGAAATCTTTTAATGCAAACATTGTTTCCATATTTGTCATATCGCCTGTCAAAGCTGCGATTTTATCAGATTGAGTTTCAGAAATTTTTTCAAAAATTTTTGTATAAGCCTCTTTCCATGAAATTTTTTCAAATTTTTTATTTNTTTTNATATAAGGTGTATCTAAACGTTGATTTTTTANNCCATCNCATGNATATCTAGTTTTGTCGGAAATCCATTCTTCATTNATTTCNTCATTTATTCTAGGTAATACNCTTTTTACTTCCCANCCATAAGTATCAACTCTTATATTTGAGCCAACAGCATCCATAACATCTATGGTTTCAGTTTTTTTTAATTCCCATGGCCTTGCCTCAAAAACATAAGGTTTNGATGTAAGTGCTCCAACAGGACATAAATCAATTACATTAGCTGATAACTCCGATTCCATAGCTTTTTCTAAGTAAGTGGTGATTTGCATGTCTTCACCTCTTCCTATTGCTCCTAGCTCAGGAACACCTGCAACTTCAGTTGCAAATCTTACACATCTNGTACAATGTATACATCTTGTCATCTG
>FUFK010047055.1_pt1 | contig 14317 bp, 11 predicted proteins | sample 1021851 | NCBI WGS metagenome assembly FUFK01 (sample SAMEA51879418, study PRJEB19060) | metagenome | reverse complement strand
GATGGAATAATTGCTACTAACACCAGCATAGATAGATTAGGTCTTGAAAATAGAAAGATCATGCAAACCGGATTATTACTTTCTGAAGAGAATGGAGGATTAAGTGGAAGGCCTCTACAAAAAAAAGCAAATCAAATAATAAAACATATTCATAATATTGATAAAAAGATTATTTTAATTGGCGTTGGTGGAATTGATAGTCCTGAGTCAGCATGGGAAAGAATTTGTTCTGGAGCATCATTAATTCAACTTTATACAGGATGGATATATAAGGGTCCACAATTAGTGCCCGATATACTTCAAGGAATTATAAAGCAACTAAATATCCATAAATTATCAAATATAAAAGAGGCCATTGGATCAGATCTAAAATGGATTGAATAAAAAAAGCAAATGAATAATGAATTAACCGTAACCTAATGATTACAAAATACTAACCATGCAATCATCAAACCTAAAACATGGGGGAAACGTATATGCAAAAGCAAAGAAATTAAATTTATTACCCTCTGAAATTATTGATGCAAGTGCCTCATTAGTACCTTTTGATCCTCCTCAAATAGTAATAGATTCATTAAATGAGGAAATTAAGAATCTTAGATTTAGATATTACCCTGAGAGAAACTTAAGTGATTTGAGAGAAATAATTGGTAAATTTCATAGGATCAATCCAGACAATATATTGCCTGGGAATGGAGCTTCTGAGCTAATAACCTGGGCAGGTTACGAAGCATCCAAATTTGGAGTAAGTTGTATTCCTTCTCCATCATTTGTTGATTATGAAAGATCTTTAAATTGTTGGAATAGCAATTTAATACATTGCGAATTACCAAACAACTGGAATGATATTTTTCCTCAATCATTTCCGCTTCGTCCAAAAGGTGATGTTATTTGGATAACAAATCCACATAACCCTACCGGCCAATTATGGGAAAAGAATTCATTGGAGGAAGTTGTGAAAAAATATAAATTAGTTATATGTGATGAAGCTTTCTTGTCGATAACACCTAATGGAGACAAAGAATCTTTAATACCTTTAACAAAAAAATATGATAATCTATTAGTCTTGAGAAGCTTGACCAAAATCTTCAATATTCCTGGCCTCAGATTAGGTTACGTTATTGGCTCATCGAAAAAACTTAAACAATGGGAAATAAACAGAGATCCTTGGCCTTTAAATTCCTTTGCTATTAAAGCAGGAATTGATCTACTAAGTAATAAGAAATTCTATGAACAGTGGACAAAACAGATTCATAGCTGGATAAATGTTGAAAAAAAGAGAGTATTTGGAAAATTATCAAAAATAGAGAACCTTAAAGTTCATAACTCTTCAACCAACTTTTTTTTAGTAGAAAGTAAAACATCCTTGTCGCCAAATATAAAATACTTAGAAAATAAGGGAATATTGCTTAGAGAATGTACTTCATTTAAATTTCTCGACGAAAAGTGGGCAAGAATAAGCTTACAGAATAGGAAAAATAACACTCTTTTATGTAAAGAAATTCAGAATTCCTTTAGAAAATAATTAATAAATTTTTTTATCTCATTTTTAGATTTAATTTTATTATTATTTTCCATATTCNTCTTCATGAGATCTAATATTTCATAATGATTTTTNNCCTTTTTTGATTTTANTTTAAAAATTCTTTCTAGAGTTTCTTCAAAAACTTCTNTAGAAATTTTATTCTGATTGATTAAAANTGAGCCTCCACTTTCAGCNAGAATCATTGCATTTTTNTCCTGATGATTATTTTTAGAATCTGGATATGGAATTAAAATAGAAGGTTTTTCAGNCTCNATTAGTTCATTGATTGTNNCTGCACCNGANCTCGATATTACAAGATCACAGTTTTGAATTAANGCTGCNATTTCATTAGTAAATTTCTTTTGAATATAATTTTTGGAGTTTTTTACATAAAAAGGTTGTTGATTAGATTCCCCAATAATATGAACTATCCGAAACTGTTTTTTTAATAAAAATTCCAGAGATTCATTAAGAATTTGATTTATTGCTTTTGCTCCTTGACTACCTCCCATAACAATCAAAAGAGGTCCNTTNCCTTTTGGAACCCATTCTGGCAAGGGATTNGATTTATANAATTGTTCTCTTAAAGGGGTACCAGTGAAAATAGTTTTACAATTTCTTAAATANGAATTTGTATTCTTAAATCCTAGAAGAACATAGTTACACAAAAAACCAAAATATTTCGTGACCATTCCTGGAATTAAATTTGATTCATGAATAATGACAGGTATCCTCAGAAATTTTGAAGCAACAATAGTGGGAGCAGAGATATAACCTCCAGTCGTAAAAACCAAGTTAATTTTTTTTTCTTTTAAAATCCTCATTATTTGGAAAGTTGACATTAAAATTTCTATATATTGATAAAACAGAAAAATATTTTTTCTTGGTGTCTTTATACTCAAAGTCCTCAAATTATATTTTTTGGGAATTAAATTGGCATCAAGTCTTTTATTAACCCCCAACCAATGGATATTCCATTTATTTTCTACCTCTTTAGAAACTGCTAAAGCTGGGAAAATATGCCCCCCTGTCCCACTGGCTGCGACTAATAAATTATTTTTTTTAGACATAAAAACTTAAATTAGTAGAATAAAAACAATAAATGATAAATATGTTTAATTTAAACTTTTTCAGAAATATAGGTTTCCCTCTCTACTTATTTATTTATCTCATTATTCCCTATTCAGCAATAACGCAAACTTTAAAAGTTGATTTTATAAGAAATCTAGAAAACTCATTAAATAAGCGAGACTTAGAGTTTATTAGAAAAAATTTTAGAAATGATGAAAACAAAAATATACCAAAACAGTTTTCAAAAATTATCAAAGATTTCCCTGATAGCAAATGGACAATCAAAAGATTAAAATCAAATATTCCAAACAAAGAAATTTTGAGAATAAAAGTTTTAGGAAAAAAAATAGTTAATGGAGAAGAAATCCATATACTCGAATCCAATTTCGATTATTTATTTTCAATTGTTAATGGGAAAATAGATGAAGGGATTATAAAAAATTTGTTCACAACAATAAGGACTGACAATAACAAAATAGATATTATTTTTAAAATTCCTGATAAAGTTCTTACTGGTTCAAAATATGATATTGATATTATTCTAAATAAACCTCTTGAGGAGGTCATTATTGCAGGAGCTATAAAACCTCATCAAGTAAATTCATTATTTGAACAAGAAATATTATTGGAGCCATTAGTATCTGGGGGGATTTTCAAAATGACTAGAGCTCCAACAAAACCGGGAATACAATTATGGTCAGGAATTATAGCTCACCCTTTGGGGATGATTACTTTCACAAAAAGTATTAATATCGTTGAACAGATATAGTCTAAGCATCGTTTAAAGCGGCTACACCAGGTAAAGTTTTACCTTCTAAAAGTTCTAAACTAGCCCCACCTCCAGTAGATATATGCGACATTTTCTCAGCTAATCCTGCCTTCTCCACTGCTGCTACTGAATCTCCACCACCAATTATTGTACAAACTTCAGAAAAAGCACTTAAGTCCGCAAGGGTAGTAGCTATTGCATTTGTACCTTCTGCAAACTTATCAAATTCAAAAACTCCCATTGGACCATTCCAAATAATTGTCTTACATTCTGCAAGAGCATTTTGAAAAACTTTAATAGAATCTGGACCAATATCAAGACCCATCCAATTCCCACTAATTGAATCAATTTGAGATATTTTACTTTCGGCGTCAGGAGAAAATTCATTAGCTAAAACAACATCAGTGGGTAATAGTAATTCAACTCCTTTTGCTTTTGCTTTTGCTTCTAATTCTTTAGCAAGCTCAAGTTTATCTTCTTCCACAAGGCTCTTTCCAACATCTAGACCTCTAGCTTTATAAAAAGTAAAAATCATACCACCACCAATCATTATTTTGTCACACTTATCTAGTAAGGAGTCGAGCACTCCAATTTTGCTACTAACCTTTGATCCTCCAACGATTGCTGCCAATGGACGATTAGGGGAATCAATTGCTCCTTGTAAATATTTCAATTCTTTTTCTAAAAGGAATCCAGCCACTGATGGACTTAAATAATTAGTAACTCCCTGAGTTGAAGCATGAGCTCTATGAGCAGCACCAAAAGCATCATTTACATACATATCTGCGTGTGATGCTAAATTTTTAGCAAAATCTAAGTCATTCTTTTCCTCTTCACCAAAAAAACGAACATTTTCAAGTAAAAGAACATCTCCATTATTTAAGCTATTAGATTCAGCAACTGCTTCATCACCTATACAACTATTGGTAAGATCAACATTTTTTCCCAACAATTCACTTAATCTTGCTGCTACTGGAGTTAATCTCATTTTTTCATTTACCTGACCTTTTGGTCTTCCAAAATGAGCAGCTAAAATAACTTTTGCAGAATGGTTAATAAGATATTCAATAGTTGGGATCGCTGCTCTAATACGAGTATCGTCGGTTATATCACCATCTTCATTTAATGGAACGTTAAAATCTACTCTAACAAGAACTTTTTTTCCTTCTAAATGTGTCTTGTCAAGACTGGAAAGTGATAATTTTGACATTAAACAATCTTAATTTTTAATTTTAAGACCCTAACGTTAATTTGGACTTATTGGGTTAAAAAGTAGTAACTGTTACCTATGACTTAATAAATTTTAAGAATTAACCCATTATAAAAATTTTTTTAATTATTAAATTTGTACTAAAATTTAGAAGTAAATACTTTTGAAATTTATAAAAATTAAAAGCAATACAAAATTTTATTTGATTTATTGAAGTGGACATACCCAAAATTCAATGGTATCCAGGCCATATCGCAAAAGCAGAAAAGAAATTATCTGAAGTTATCAAAAAAGTAGATTTAGTTATAGAAGTTAGAGATGCACGAATTCCTTTATCAACAGGACATCCACACTTAAACAAATGGATCAACAATAAAAAACATATTCTTGTTATTAACAGATCTGACATGATCTCTCCAACCACCATCGCAAGTTGGAATAAATGGTTTAATGCTCAAGATCAATATCCGCATTGGTGCGACGCTAAAAGAGGTATAGGTATTAAAGAAATTTGTAATGCCGCCAAAGAATCTAGGTCTTCAATTGACGATAGAAGACTTTCAAGAGGAATGAGAATTAGGCCAATTAGAGCCCTTACACTTGGTTTTCCAAACGTAGGTAAGTCAGCATTAATTAATAGAATTGCAAAAAAAAGAGTTGTTGATAGTGCCAGGAAAGCAGGCGTGACTCGTAGTTTAAGATGGATAAAATTAGAAAGTGGCATAGATCTGCTAGATGCTCCTGGTGTTATACCTCCAAATTTAGAAGATCAAAAATCCGCACTTAATCTCGCACTATGCGACGATATTGGAGAAGCTGCTTATGAAATAGAGAGTGTCGCAATTGAATTTATCAAAATTATATCTAATCTAAACAAAGATAAGGTTGCGAATATCTCAGTAAAAAAAATATCTAATAGATATGGAGTTGATATTGCAAAAGGCTTTGAGAATCCTTCTGATTGGATCGATGAAGCTTCTTCAAAACATACCTCAGGCGATAAAAGGAGAATGTCTCATAAATTATTGGAAGATTATAGAAATCAAATGCTTGGAAAAATTGCTTTAGAAGTCCCAAAATGGAATTAAATAATAAAAATTCTTTCGGCATTGGAGAAGGTGAACTTATAGAAATTATTTATGAGTTACCTCTCCCTATGAGGCTAGACAGATGGTTGGTAAGTAAAAGGCCAGAACAAAGCAGAGCAAGAATTCAACATTTTATAAATTCAGGTTTAGTCCTTGTAAACTATAAGACCGCAAAAGCAAAGACCCCATTAAAAAATGGCGACAATGTTCAAATCTGGATGCCTCCTCCAGAACCTCTNATATATTTGAAACCTGAAAAAATGGATTTAAAAATCCTTTTTGAAGACGAGCACATAATAGTAATTAATAAGCAATCAGGACTAATTGTTCATCCAGCCCCTGGACACAAATCAGGAACTTTAGTTAATGGATTACTTTTTCACTGTAATGATCTACCTGGAATTAATGGGAAACTAAGACCTGGAATTGTTCACAGATTAGATAAAGATACATCTGGATGTATGGTGGTAGCAAAAAGCCAAGAGGCATTAGTAAATCTCCAGAAACAAATAAAAGAAAAAATAGCTTCTCGAGAATATATTGCAGTAATTCATGGAGCNCCTAATTCTGAAGAAGGCAAAATAGTGGGGCACATTGGCAGAGATAGATTAAATAGATTGAAATACAAAGTAGTTGAAGAAACTTCAGGGAGGTATGCCTGTACCTATTGGAAATTAAAAGAAAGATTGGGCAATTACTCATTAATGAGTTTCAAACTAGATACTGGGCGAACGCATCAAATAAGGGTTCATTGCGCTCACATTAATCATCCAATTGTGGGTGATCCGTTATATGGAAGATGTAAAAAACTACCATGTAAATTAGAGGGTCAAGCGTTACACGCTATTAAGCTTGGACTTATACATCCAATAAATGGGAAAGAAATGATATTTGAAGCAGAATTACCATTAGATTTTCAGAAATTACTAAATGTTCTTAAAATTAAATAAGATCTAAAGAGGAGTTTAGAAGTGATTTTGTATACGCGTTTTGAGTTTTATTGAATAATGTAGAACTTTCTCCTTCATCCACTATCTTTCCATGATTCATGACTAGCAACCTATCACAAAATCTTTTAGCAATGCCTAGATCGTGAGTGATAAAGATAATCGTTAAATTCATTTTTTCTTGCAAGACTCTTAATAATTCAAGAATCTCTATTTTTACTGAAGCATCCAACATATTTACGCTCTCATCACAAATCAAAATTTGGGGTTTCAACAATAGTGCCCTGGCTAATGAAATTCTTTGCAATTGACCACCAGATAATTGACTAGGATAAGAATTAAAAAAATCATTCTTCAAGGGAAGATTTAAATTTCTAAACATTAATTTTATTTCCTTTTCTATTTTTCTTTTATCTGAAATTCTTTGAATAAAAAATATATCTTCCAAAATATTTTTAATTGTCATTTTCGGATTCAAACTTGAAAAAGGATCTTGAAAAATAATTTGCATATTATTTTGCTTTTTAAAAAATTTATTTTTTTTCGATGCAAGATTTTTATCATAAATTTTTATTTCACCACCTCTAACTTCCAGAAGTCCAATTAAAGCCCTACACAATGTACTTTTGCCGCTACCTGAGGAACCAACTATTCCAAGAGTCTCATTCTTATATAATTTGAAACTAACTTCATTTAAAGCCTTATTCCATTTATTCAAAAAAATTGAAGAATTTATTTTATACCAATGCCTTAAGTTATTTACCTCTAGAACGACCTCATCTCTAACATTATTTTTAGTATTTGGTTCTAATACTATTTTTGAGGCATTTACTAACTTTATCCCGATATCTGATTTTGGTGCTTTAAGAATATCTAATATATTTCCTTTTTCAATAATCGATCCGTTTTCAATTATGGCAACTTTTTTACACCACTTTGCTGCAAGGTTAATATCGTGACTAATTAAAATTAAAGTAGTATCGAATTCATTACATAAGTGAATTATTTCTTGCATAATTTCAAAACTTGTTATGGAATCAAGGCTTGTCGTAGGTTCATCAGCTATTAATAATTTAGGTTTTAATGCAAGAGCCATAGCTATAGAAACTCTCTGTCTCATTCCACCGCTAAATTGATGCGGGAAAGAATTAAGTCTGCCTTCTTCAATTCCAACTTTTTGAAAAACTTCTTTTACTAATTTTTTAATAAGTACAGATGATTTACTTTGATAGTGGGTCTTAAATAATTCATATAAATGATCCCCAACTCTCATTAGCGGATTAAGTTTTTTTATCGAATCTTGATAGATAAATCCAAAATTTTTTCTTCTAAATAATTGTGCTTCTTTGTTATTTATTTTTCTGGGATCTACACTAGAAATCGATAAATAACCTTTAGAAGTTGCCTTTTCAGGCAGTATATTTACTAAAGTTTTTGCAAAAGTAGTCTTTCCACATCCAGAAGGTCCTATTATGGCTAAATGATCTCCTCTATCTATTTCTAAATTAAAATTTTTGATTATAGGNCTCTTCTTTAAACTATATTGAACAGTAAGGTTTTTAACTGTAAGAATTTTTTCTTTTTTTATTTCCATGACTTTATAGCAAATTTTTCGAGTCCTAAATAAAATAAATCTAAAGCAATATAAAATGTCTGAGGCAGCTGCAAATTCAAAAGAAAAAAAAGAAATTGAAGTTTCCAAAACTATTTTGCCTGAAAATGAAAAATATGAAAGTGAATCTTTGAATTATGAGATAAAAATCCCGGATTGGCTTATTAAAGATATTAATAATTACGAAAATTCAAATAACATAAACAATGAAAATCAAAACCTTATTGTAAAGGCCTTTAAACTTGCATATAAAGCTCATGCAGGACAACTTCGTGCAAGTGGTGAACCTTATATTATTCACCCAGTGGCTGTAGCAAATCTTCTCAAAGAAATAGGGGCTAGTTCATCTGTGGTTGCTGCAGGACTTTTACATGATGTTGTTGAAGATACAGGCATTGATTTATCGGAAATAGAAGCAAATTTTGGATTAGAAGTAAAAATACTTGTAGAGGGTGTAACAAAATTAGGAGGTATTCACTTTAATAACAGGACTGAAGCACAGGCTGAAAATCTTAGAAAAATGTTTATGGCTATGGCAAGCGATATAAGAGTTGTTTTAGTAAAACTGGCAGATCGACTTCATAACATGAGAACAATTGAATGGCTCAATGATGAGAGAAAACAAAGAATAGCGAGAGAAACAAGAGAGATTTATGCACCTTTAGCCAATCGATTAGGAATAAATAGATTTAAATGGGAATTAGAGGATTTAGCCTTTAAATTTCTAGAGCCTAGAGAATTTCAAGATCTAAAAGATCAAATCGCTGTTAAAAGGAGTGATAGAGAAAAAAGGTTAAAAGTAACTCTTAATCTTATGAAAGAAAATCTAGTCTCAGCGGGTTTAAAAAACTTCGAAATAACTGGAAGACCAAAACATCTTTATGGCATCTGGAGCAAAATGCAAAGACAGCAAAAACAGTTCCATGAAATTTATGATGTTGCTGCTTTAAGAATTATCGTTGACAATTCAGATAGTTGTTATAGAGCTTTAGCGGTTGTACATGATACTTTCAAACCAATTCCAGGCAGATTTAAAGACTATATAGGATTACCAAAACCCAACGGATATCAGTCCCTACATACTTCAGTGATTGGAAGACATCGACCAATTGAAGTTCAAATCAGAACTACTTCCATGCATCAAATTGCAGAATATGGTATCGCCGCTCATTGGCAATATAAAGAGGGTGGTTCTCCTGCCAAAAGCAATGCCGAAAGGTTTAATTGGTTAAGACAACTAGTTGAATGGCAACAAGAAGGCAATGAAGGGGATCATAATGATTATTTAGCTTCAATTAAAGAAGATTTATTTGATGAAGAAGTATTTGTTATCACTCCAAAAGGAGATGTTGTTGGTTTAAGAAAAGGATCTACTGCAATAGATTTCGCCTACAGAATTCATTCTGAAGTTGGAAATCATTGTAATGGAATAAGAATTAATGAAAAGCTTTCTCCATTATCTACAGCACTTCAAAATGGTGACTTTATAGAAATTTTGACAAATAATAATGCTACTCCAAGCTTAGATTGGCTGAACTTTGTAGTTACGCCAACTGCTAAAAATAGAATCCGCCAATGGTATAAGAAAAGTCATAGGGATGAGACGATTAAAAGAGGTAGAGATTTACTCGAAAAAGAAGTAGGTCGAAATGGTTTTGAAACATTACTTTCTAGTGATGCTATGAAAAAAGTTGCGAATCGATGCAATTTAAAAAATACTGAAGACCTTATTGCATCACTTGGTTTTGGTGGCCTAACTTTACATCAAGTATTAAACAGACTAAGAGAAGAAATAAAATTACAGACAGAGGATATTAAAAATGATTCTGATTCTGAAATAGCAAAATCTCTAAAAAGTAATAGTAATTTATCCACCAATAAACCTTATACAACGACCAAATCACCAATTTCCGGGATAGAAGGTCTTGATTACAGAATAGGTAAATGCTGTTCCCCACTTCCAGGCGAGGATATTATCGGAACTGTTTCGCTCGGCAACCACGGNATAACCATACATAGGGCAGATTGTGAAAATGTAATACCAATTCCAATCGAGAGAAGATTACCTGTTGGTTGGAATCAAGATAATAAAACTGGCGATAATAAGTTCCCAATTCAGCTCCGAATAGAAGTAATTGATAGAGTTGGAGTACTTAAAGATATTCTTATGCGGTTATCTGATAAAGGTATAAATGTTAGCGATGCCAATGTTAAAACTGCTTATGGCAAACCAGCTATTATTAATCTCTGCGTAGGTCTAGAAAGTTATAATCAACTTCATAAAACAATTGACCAAATTAAATCAATGGCAGATGTTTTAGATATAGCCAGAGTTGGACAAAGTTAATTTTAAAATCGGATCAATCTATCTTTTATTTTTTATCTTGTAGATAAANAAAACAATACTGCCGCATATCAAAGCTAATAAAAAACCAACACAAGATGAGCCTAAGAGTAATTTTAAGGAAAAAATTCTACCTTGTTTCCATAAGTCATTAATTACCAAACTTTTTTCAATAATTTCATTAGAAGAAGTATTAAAAAAAATCGAACCAACTTTATAGTTTAAATAATAAAGAGGTATATAAGTAAAGGGATTGCTGATCCAGGTACCAATTGCAGCTAAAAGAACATTTCCCTTGGCTAGTTTTGCAAAAAATACTCCTATTAGAGTCTGAAACCCAAAAAAAGGAAAGCAGCCACTAAATACCCCTATAGCTAAACCTTTAGCATTGAAGAACGGACTTCCATTCTGATTCCTAAATAATGATAGAATTTTCTTATGTTTAATATCTCTTTTAGATCTCATTCAGAAAGAAAAATTCAAAATTAAATTCTTGATTATCTTACTTAATTATCTATAACAAAGCGAGAGATGGATTCGATAGTTACTACTGAAGATACNATAGCTGCAATTGCTTCAGCTATAAGTATAGGGAAAGGGGGAGTTGCGATAATAAGAGTATCAGGAAAAGACTCAATAAATTCCTGCAAAAAGATTGTTCAAACTAAATCAAAATATGCATGGGAAACACATAGAGTTTTTCACGGTTTTATTCAGGAAAATAAACAAAATAAATTTATAGATGAGGTCTTAATTTTAGTGATGANATCACCAAATAGNTTTACAGGAGAGGATGTTGTTGAACTACATTGCCATGGAGGAATTATCTTAGTAAATAAAGTTCTCNAGATATTATTATCAAGTAATTCTAGAGTNAGACTTGCAAATCCAGGAGAATTTAGTCAAAGAGCTTTTCTNAATGGGAAAATAGACCTTACTCAAGCCGAGTCAATTAATCAATTAATTAACGCAAGCAATATCAGATCAGCAGAGTTAGCTTTTAGCGGGGTTCAAGGAGAAATAAAGAAAAAAATTGATGATATTAAAAATGACCTTATAAATCANCTTTGTGAGATAGAAGCGAGAGTTGATTTTGAAGAAGACTTCACAGATTTTGATTACACCAAATATCTTAAAAACATTAAAAAAGTAAAAGAAAAAATAGAATTACTTATAGAAAATGCAAAAAGAAATTCATATATTCACAATGGAATATCCATTGCGCTTATAGGTAAAACAAATGTTGGTAAAAGCTCTTTACTAAATTTGCTTGCAAAAAAAGAGAAAGCAATCGTAACTAATATTCCTGGAACAACTAGAGATGTTATTGAAGTTAATTTAACTATTAATGATATTCCAATGAAAATAATTGATACTGCTGGCATAAGAGAAACTCATGAACAAATTGAAAGTATTGGAATTAAAAAAAGTTTNGGGAAAATNAAAGAGTCAGATTTTATAATTTATATTTATAGTCTTGANGAAGGATTTAATGAAGAAGACAAAAAAATAATAAAAGAAATCCCCAAAGAAAAATTAATTACTATTGTGGGTAATAAAAAAGATTTAATTGACTCTAAAAATATTAATTCAAATGGGTTAAAAAACGAAATTCTTATGAGCATTAAGAATAATGATGGTGAAAGATTATTAATAGACACAATAATAAAAAAATGCGGATTAAAACAATTAGAAAATATCAATATATTTTTAAACGAAAGACATCTAAAGAATTTGTCTGCTTGCTTATCTAATTTAAATGATTCTGATGCAATAGTTAAAAATAAATTGCCATTTGATTTGTTATCAATAGAACTTAGAGATGGAATTCAAAACTTATCTAAAATAACTGGTCAAGAATTAACAGAGGAGCTTCTGGATAATATTTTTTCTAAGTTTTGTATTGGTAAATAAATTTGAGTTAAATTACATAGTGATTTATAGTTNATTCTCTAACTTCNGTTGAAATTTTATTAATTAATTATTTTTTTNGTTTAGTGGATNTNAATACTCCAACAATAAGTAAGATCATTGATAATTGGATCGATGAAGATATAGGAAGGGGAGATCTTACAAGTCCTTCTATTACNGANGAGAATNGTAATGCATATTGGATTGCAAAAGAAGNNGGTATNTTTTGTGGTGTNGAAATTATAAAAGAAATTTTTAAAAAAATTGATTTAAANATCAGTNCAAAATTTAATATCTCTGATGGNGATCAATTTGTTAAAGATCAAAAACTNCTGGAAATNTATGGACCTTCAAAAAGTTTGCTAGCTAGTGAAAGAATAGGCNTNAATATAGCAATGCATTTATCTGGAATATCNACATATACNAAGAATCTTGTAAATAAGTTAGAAGGTACAAATATAAAATTAGCAGATACTAGGAAAACTACTCCTGGCTTAAGAATATTTGAAAAATATGCATTCAAATGTGGAGGTGGAGTGAATCATAGAATGGGATTATACGACGCAGCAATGATAAAAGAAAATCACATCGCATGGACAGATAATCTTAATAATACAGTAAAAAAAATTCGACTAAATTCGCCTTTCACAACTCATATCATAATTGAAGCTGAGAATATCGAACAAGCAAAAGAAGCAGTATTAGCAGGAGCAGATAGTGTCTTATTGGATGAACTTAGCCCTGAAATAATCAAAAAAAACGTTCAAGAATTAAAAGATTTATCAATGAATAGCTTAAAAAAAGAAGTCAATAAAAATTTAATAATAGAAGTTTCTGGAATTAACCCTGAAGAAATTAGTAAATATCTAATAAAAGGTATTGATTTGATTTCAACAAGTTCTTCAATCACCAAAAGTAATTGGATTGATTTAAGTATGCGTTATATTAATTAATTATATAGATAAATAATTGAATAATTAATGCTAATCATTTTTAAAGAATTAACAAAACAATTTGAACAATCTCTTTTAGATAGTCTTGAAAAAAATGATAAAAAAGGAGAATTCGAAATTCTTAGAAAAAATTTAATTACACAATCATCAAAAGAGGAATTTGGTGATTATCAATGTAATGTTTGTTTAAGTTTATCTAAAATATATAAAAAGAACCCAAGAGATATTTCTAATGATTTTATTAACCTTTTAAATAAAAATAAAAGCATATCAAAATTATGTAAGAGTCTAGAAATAGCTGGACCTGGATTTATAAATATAAAATTAAAAGATGANGTTCTAATAAATGAAATTAAATCAAATATTCAATGCAATAGGGCTGGNNTACCTCNAATTANAAAAGATTTAGATAGTGGNTTNTCAAATAAAGTNATTGTAGATTTTTCTAGTCCTAATATTGCTAAAGAAATGCATGTAGGGCATTTAAGATCAACAATAATAGGAGACTCAATATCCAGAATTTTCGAGTTAAGAGGTTATCAAGTATTAAGACTAAATCATGTTGGCGATTGGGGAACACAATTTGGAATGCTTATTACTCAGCTCAAAGATTTATATTCAAATGATTTAGAGGAGATAGGCAAAATTAAGATAAGCGATTTAGTTGAATTTTATAAAGAATCAAAAAAAAGATTTGATAATGAATCTGAATTCCAAAAAAGATCTAGAGAGGAAGTAGTTAAGTTACAAAGTGGAGATATTAAATCAATTAAAGCTTGGAAATTATTATGTGATCAATCTAGAAAAGAATTTGATGAAATCTATAAAAATTTAAAAATAAAAATAGAAGAAAGAGGTGAATCTTTTTATAATCCCTTCTTAAAATC
>FUFK010039704.1_pt1 | contig 14317 bp, 20 predicted proteins | sample 1021851 | NCBI WGS metagenome assembly FUFK01 (sample SAMEA51879418, study PRJEB19060) | metagenome | reverse complement strand
TTCTGCGAAAGTTACTGCACTTGAGGGTTCATAAATAACTAAAAAAATAACTGATGGCGAATATTAAGAAGAGTTTTAATTTTAGAAACGGTGTTCAGGTTGATGATGACAACCTGAAAGTAAGTGCTACTGGTCTGGTTGGTATCGGGACCACAGTGCCGACAGAAGCTCTTGATGTCAGAGGTAATTTAGTTGTATCTGGTGTATCAAGTGCGGTGACTGCACAAGCAGGTGTAATGACAGTCACAACATTAAACCCTACAGAAATTATTGGTGCTGGAGTAAGTATAGTAAGTGGAATAGTTACAGCAAGTTCAGGTATAATTACATTTTACGGAGATGCTAGGTTCTTGCAAGGTATGCCTACATCGCAGTGGGAAGATACAAATACAGGTTTAGGTGTAAGTAGCATATACAATACAGGTGGCACAGTTGGTATCGCAACTACAAATCCAGTGTTTACCTTCCAAGTTGGTAATGATCCAAATTCAGGTCAAAGTGGTGTCGGTATTGGTTCATTTGGAGACATAAAAGTATCTGGAGTTATAACTGCTACTACATTCTCAGGAAATCTATCAGGTGATGTCACAGGTAACGTGACAGGAACGGTCACTGGAAATATAAATTCTGGTTTGGGAACTATAACAGATATAAATGCGACTAATATAAATGTATCTGGTTTATCTACATTCGCTGGTATCACATCTGTAACAGGTCCAGTTTTCCATAGTACACAACAAATTATCTCTGGGATGAGTACATTCTCAGGTGGAGTATCAATTAATAATTTACATATAGGTCACAATGGTAATGGAGTAGTTGGTGGCGGTGCTACAATTAATACAAGTGGTGGTGATTTAAATCTAAGTTGTGGCGGACCAAGTGGAGCAGATCCTGGTGATGAGATTGTGTGTCATGAAGACGTACGTATATTTGGTGGTATAAATGCAACAGGAACAATACAGGCACAACAACTTGGTGCTACTGCTTCTTTGAGTGCTGCCTCTGTTCAAGCAACCACTGGAACATTTGTAGATTTAGGTTCTACAGGTGGAATATCAGTTAAAGATCTTAGAATAGCAACTGGAGCTAATCGTACTTTAATTACAACTCCTGTGGGTGTATCCACCATCACAATAAGCGGAGCTAATCTCAAACTACAAGACACAGTATTAATTGACGGTACAAATCCAGTATTAAGATCTCAAGGAAATATAACCCTAAGTCAGAAAGGTAGTAATCTAGCGAAGGTCGGTGTTGGAACTATAGCACCAGTGGGTGATATTCATGTAAGAAGATACACAGGTAACGCTGAAATTCAAGTTACTGCAGAGACAGGTGCATCTAGAGTTAGTCTTGGTGTAGAGCCAGGTACAGGTCAAACAAACCATACTGAACTTAGATATAATCTTACAGGACAAAATCAGTTTGATGGAACTGAATCTTTCTCAATAGTAAATTTTGGTAAAGGTAATTTTAATTACATGATGAGTGCTGCTAATGCAAATGCAGCAACTGGTAATTTCTTCTGGATGAAAGGAAATGGTTTGTCTGGAACTTTGATGACTTTGACACCAACAGGCCGCTTGGGTATTGGACTTACTACACCAACAACTGCCCTTCACGTTCTAGGTGCTGCAACGGTTAGTGGTACTTTAACGATTGGAAATAATCTACAAGTTGAAGGTACAATTAATTCTGACGTTGCTGGTAATGTTACTGGTGATTTAACAGGAAATGTTAATGGTAATGCAAATGCAGCAGCTGGTATCTCAACATTTAATAACCTTTCAGTTGCTGGTGTTTCTACATTCAACACACTTCAAGCAACAAACTCTATAGGTATTTCAACTAATCCAACATTACCATTAACAATAAACTCTGATAATTCTCAAAGATTTTTTGTTGCTGCAAATGGTAGTGTTGGTATTAAAACAACAGATACACAAGGAAATACACTATTAGTTGCTGGTTCCGTGATGGGTCAGATAATAGGTGCTGGTACAACTCAAGCATTATCAACTGTTGACTTCTCTCTTGCTGGTCAAGGACTAGGTGGAGATTTTGCTAATAAAATGTTTATGATACCACCAAAAGTTTCTAATGCACAGAGAGCTAACTTAGCAGGTCTTGTATCAGGAGCGATGATTTATAATACTAACTTAAATAAATTACAAGTATATAATGGTTCAGCGTGGGAAACTGTAACTAGTTCATAATGACTATCAAAGCATCTGGAAATCCATTAGCATTCACTGAGATCGAAGCAGAGTTCGGGGGAACACCTGGTCGAAGTTTTGGGAAGTATCGTAGAGATGATCCAGCTTTTACCAATAAATCACCCTCTGGAAGTTCTTTATCAAATCTCACATTAGATACTGGTATCCCTGCATCTGGAGAAATAAAATTCAGTCAGTTTTATGGTAAAAAACTGAACTTGGTAGTTGATTATTATGCTGATGTAGCAAATTTAAATAAGCAAGCAGCAGGTAATAATACAATGGCTGCGACATGGAGATATCAAAATCAATCAGAAAGAGTTAAAGTTGTAGGGGGATTTAGATCAAGACCTCTAGGTTCAGTTGCTAGTAATTATGCTTTTACTTCTGGAGATTGGCAAGGTGGGAAAAAAATAATTGTTAATGTAAATCAAACTGTTGGTGGTAGAAAAGATGGTGTTAGATCTGATGTTGCATTAAGAACAGGAAATTGGCCATCAGGCACAGAATTGCAGGTAGATGTCGGATCATCAGGTTTTTTAACTGGTTCAGGTGGTGATGGTGGTGCAGGAGGTTCATATGATGGAGGAAATGGTGGAACTGGCACAAGTGCATTAGGTGTAGAATATCCAGCAACTATCAATAATAATGGTGTAATAAGATGTGGATATGGTGGTGGTGGTGGAGGTGCTGGTGCTGCTAATGACCCATCTGACAAAAGTACAACAGACTTTGGACGATCTGGTGCTGGAGGTGGTGGAGGAGCTGGTCTCCCCGCTGGAAATGGAGGTGCAGCTGGAACAAATGGTTTTAATGGTCCTGAACCTATAAATGGTGGACCTGGTAATAATGGAACTTTAACTGCTGGTGGTGCTGGTGGAAGTGGTTCTTCACATGGTGGTGCTACTGGTGGTGATGGTGGTGATGGTGGTGACATAAATGATATGCCACAAACTGGAAGTCCTGGTATAAGAGAGGATGATCGAGCATATAGAAATACACCAGGTGATACTGGGGGAAATGGTTCTGATGGCAGGGCTATATATTTTAGCAACACAACCGTTCGAGACAATAGCACAGTTACAGGGAATAGTATTTCTGGTAGAAGAGGAGGTTCTGTAGCTGAACCATTTAATTAATTATTATGCTCACAGATTTTATTTCAATTTATGAAAATGCAATATCACTTGAAAATTGCAATAAATGGATAGAATATATTGATTACTTAAGAAAAGAGGGATTAATAATACAAGAGAATAGTAAATTACATGAACGAGATCATGAAACATTAAACTTCTCAAATGATGATGCGTTTGACTTAAATTCGTCTGACAAGTTAGTGAGGAGTTTTTTACCATCAATAAAAAAATATGTAGATAATTACTTACAAGATTATAGTCTGCTAGGCGAATCAAACTTTTTATTATATGATGTCAAAGCAAAAAGAATTCCAATTGCTGGTGGATTTCATAAATGGCACTATGAAAACGCATCTCATGAAAGTGCTACTAGGAGATTTGTTGTTCAGGCATATCTTAATACTATTAAAGAGGGTGGTGAAACTGAATTTTTATATCAAAATAAAAGAATTAAGGCAGTTCAAGGTACATTACTAATTTGGCCAGCAGGATATACTCACGTTCATCGAGGTAATCCACCAATAGGACAAGACAAGTATATACTTACGTCATGGGGGATGCTGCAACAATGAAGATAATTTTTAAAATAGAAGAATATTATCCCGATGCAAAACAGGTAGTGATAAGATATTGTCGTCAAAACGCACCAAAACCAATATCAGAATACCCTGCCAAAGCTGTATCCACTGAACAATATGATACTTCATTTGATAGTAGAAATTTATTAGAGTCAATAGCACAATATGGATATAATAAGGTTCTGGCACAGGAGGACAAAGAGGAAATTTTGCCAGAGAATATTCCATCAGATATTCCTGATAGTTTAGACATCGCTGATTATGTTGGAAAAGTATTTTGTGTTGAGGATAGATATGCCACAGAGAAAATGAGATCAAGAAAAATGAGGAGGGTTGATATAGAATGAGCACATTTAATCGGACATATCGAGCACCTAAATTTTTTCTGTGCATTCATACCACAGATGAATATCATATTGAATTAGAGAAGGCAGAGAATAGACACTCATATTTTTCTTTTATTTGTAGGGGAACAGGTATCTTACACATCCTTAAAGATGGTGAGTTTAAAACGGTTGGAAGTCAAGGAATAAAAAATTTATTTGAAGTATCTGATGTGATTAATTGCAATGTCGTTGGTGAAACTTACGAGTCAACAAAATGTATTTCATTTAATGTCTGGGACAAATCTCAAAAATGGAATGGCAAGATGTTAGAAACAGGTAAAATCAAATCAGATAAGGAATACTCTTGTATTATTTCTTTTGAAGGTTCATGTTTTGTTAATGGAAAAGAGATAATTGAAATGGATTATGCTGATTTAAAACAATCAAAAGAGTATGATATAGTCGTTCCAGAGGGTTCATCCACCGCATTTTTTGAACTATGTTAATTAGAGACAAGATATTAGAGAACAAAGATAAGATACAAAACTTTCTGAATAATCTAAATTGTGATAATGAAAAGTGGTTCATGTATAATTGTGAGAGAAATGAAAATCCAGTTATTAGAAATTATTCAAACAAGATGAGTTATAAAATTATGCATAGAAATACATGGAGATTTCGTTCGAGGATGGTGTATTTAAAAGCAATGGAAGATATGATCGTATCACAATATCAATATAGCGGACCACAAATAATAAAATTTGATCAAATGGCACTTGAACTAGATAAGTATGAAAAAGTAGAGAATGGATATTTAAGAACAGATATACTAGGTGAAGTCAGTGAAGTATTTTCTGATAAGAGAATATATACCATACATTATATTGAAGCATTAGGACCTGTTGACCCACACACAGACCCGTGGAGTTATGATAAAGATTACTGTAACGTTATATTTTATGACAAAATTCCAGATGATGTTATACTNAAGATAAAGGGTGAAGAAATTCCAATTCAATCACCACANTTTACAAATTTTGGAAACGAGTTACATACATACGAATTTGAGGAAAGACCATTCCCTCTAAAAATATTGCACATCGACCACGAAGATGAAAGGATTTCTTGATACATCTAGATTTAAAGTTTGTTCTTTTCTAGAGGATAATTATAATATTATTCTAGATGAGTATAAAAAATTTAAGTTTAATATAATTGAGGATAATACATCTGATGAAAATTGGATGATGTGGAAGATGGCACATGAACATTCTCTTGAAATTACAAAGAATTTTCGTAAAGATTTAGATTGGGATGAAATAACATTTGCTCCATATAAAAGATCACATAGTTGTTACGGACTAATACTAGATGAGCAGAGTATATGGGAGGGTGTCTTACTCTCAACAAAGGCAGCACTTAATTCAAATTTTCTACCAGAGTTAAAATCTACAGATATATGTAATCAATATTTTTCAAAGACATCAAACTTACTCAAACAGTTTGAGGAAGTCACATCTGTTATGATTGCTAGATTTCCATCCAATCGTAAGATACCTATGCACAGAGGTTATAAAGAGATTATAAGAGTTCATATGGGTTTAGTTGTACCAGAGGGTGATATAGGATTTGGTGTTAGTGATCAGACCACTAAATGGGAGAATGGAAAATGCCTTGCATTTAGTGATTTTTCAACTCACTACGCATGGAATAATACTAAGCAAGATCGTATCAATCTTATTATTGATTTAGATAGGAGTAAAGTCATTGGAAGTAGATGAGTTTTATGATGATACTTCACCTGAGATATGGAAGAAAGTAATAGGCAATGATCTACATTACCATGTAGGTTGGGGTGACGGAGATATTTTATATAATGCTGTCAAACATTTGTATCAGTTCATTGATAAGAAATCAAGTGTNNTAGATTGTGGATGTGGATGGGGTGGAACTGGTAAAGTATTAAAACGGGATATGGATTGTGAAGTTACGGGAGTAACAATATCACAGGTTCAATCAGACTATATTTCGGATAATAATTTGTTTCCTGTAGTTCTATCTGATTTACACGACTACACTCCTGATAAGATATACGATGTATGTTTATTTGTTGAGTCATTTTGTCACCTTAAATCACCACAAAAAGTATTATCTAATATATCAAACTCAACAAATAAAATTATATTGAGGGAATACCATATGAAATTAAATGAGCATCCGAAAAAGTATGTGGATAATTGGTTAATGAATATCTATCACTTAGACGAGATTTGTTCATTCTTTGGTGAACTAGATTTTAAATTGATTTACGAGGAAGAACATTACGACTATTCTCTTGAACCTACAGTAGAATACTGGTTGCAAAATCTAGATAAACTTGGTAGTATAGAGAAGACAAAACATATTCAGTTATTAGAATTAAGTGCTAGATATTTAAAACAGAACAAAAATCAGATACTGAGAGACATTGGATTAGCCACACTTGTTTTTGAAAGATGACACTAAAGATTGCTGACAACGATAATAATATAAAAGATGAAATAGAAAATGGTAAATTCAATCTAGATTTATCAGACCATATTTTACATCTTAAATCTTTTATTGACAAAGATATGTGTTTAAGTGTGATGAACTCATTAGATAATCTTGAGAGAGATAAGTCTGCACCTTACACAGATGGTTTACTTAATGATGATGCTGACACCTATTTTGACCCTGATATAAAGTATATTAATGAAGTAAGAAATAGAATATTTGTAGATGGACTAGAAGAATATGCTAAAAAGGTGAGAGCATTTAATTGGTCATACTATGATACGAAATCTTTTCATTGTTCTGAAATGATTATTCGTAGATATAATGAAGGTTCGGAATTTAAGTATCATCATGATGATATTATTGGAGAGATATTTCCACATTGGTTTTTAAGAAGACAAAACATTCTTACTTGTAATTTTTATTTTAGTGATGCAAAAGATTATGAAGGTGGTGATTTAGTTTTCACCTGCGGAAAAACATTTCATCCATCTATGGGTGATATAATAATTTTCCCATCAAATTGGATGTTCTATCATGAGGTACAAAAAACTATTAAAGGTAAAAGATATTCGGGAACTGTATGGTTATATTATGGTTCAAGTAAAAGGATGCCAAATGCAAAATCAAAGGAGTGGGCATGATTAGATACAAAATGTTTGAAAGAGAAATAACATCAGGGGAACATCGTTCCTATCATGTTTGTGTGAATAATTTTGGAAGTAATTTTAATTCTAAATCTAAATTTTATCCAATTGATGAAGCTTTATCAAAAATAGATGAGGATTTTACAGATTACGAATGTAACATCACCCTTGCAAATCACACATCACCCAATGATTACTTTCATATATCATATCTTGCTAAGAATCTTTATCCACCTTATATTCAGAAAAATGTTTTAGACGCATTTAATATTAAAGTTAATTTTCCTGTTATTTACTTTACCAGACAATATCCATATACTGATAATTTTAAAGTGGGATTTGATCATATCTCATACAAGAAATTAAATTCAAAATTTTATAATCAAGTGATGGATATTATCGTTAAATTTAATAATATTCTTAATGGTATTAATGCCATAATATTGGCAGGGGACTTTGATAAAGATGGAAATTTTATAGATGAAACAATTAATATCGAGATTATTCCATATCAAAACAAAGAAAATTATTTTAAAATTAAAAATATATTGTTAGATGAATATGCAGTTATACCACAGAAGATAGGTAGATATGATAAGATGTTTACAAATTATACAATATCTGATTTTTGTTGGCATACAAAGATAAAATTGTTTAATAATAGAGAACCACTTGTCAAATTTTATAGAACTTATCCACATAATCCTTTTCTAGGATACCATAATTACAAATGATAACTAAATCTGACTTACAAAAAATATATCATTGGGGATTAAAAACCAAGTTTCCGTTGAAATTAGCACCTACTACAAAAGGATATACAAATAAAGATATATTCATTTGTGGATTTAAGTTTGTTCGTAAGAATGTGAACATTCGTAGGAATTTAATGGATAAAGAAATATATGACATTCTCAAAAAAGATGATATATTATATGCCACTTACTCTATATTTCAAGGTGGAACTATTTTGACACCACATCTTGACCCGAATGTTTATCGTGATCGTTACAAGAGAGTTCAGATACCATTAAGAATACCAGATAAAAATAAATGCTATATGACTTGGATAAATCGTGAAAAAATTTATTGGGAGAGTGGTGTGACACAAGTGTTTCCTGTCATGGATTATGTACATGAAGGACATAATTTATGTGATGAACCAATGGACTTTATTTTCCTTGATGTAAAGTATGATACTGAAGTAGAAATCTGAAAAATTCTACATACTCTGTATGGCTTGTTCTGAAAGCTCTATATTTTTTTAAGACCCCGACTTGCGAAGGGGGTTTTTTTGTGCTATAATACTGGTATGAAACCAGTTATTAAGTATCAGGGTGGGAAGTCAAAAGAACTTTCCAGAATTAAGGAGATTGCACCAAAGACNATANACAGAGTNGTAGAACCCTTNTGTGGTGGGTCTGCGGTATCTCTACATTATGGAGATACTTGTGTATTAAATGACATCAATAAAGCAGTTATAAACCTATATCGAGAGGTTGGAGGGGATAATTATCCAACTATACAAAGAAGAATAGATGAAATCAAAACCTATGGTCACGATGAACTGTCAGAGGTATATTATTCTTCAAGAGATATTATTAATGACCCAGATAGTCATAGTAATGTTGACCGAGCGATTGCATATATTGTAATGAGACAGTTGTGTTTCTCAGGCATGGAAAGATATAACTCAGAGGGTAAATTCAATGTGCCTTTTGGACACTACAAGAAGATGAGTTGTAATCTATCTCCTGATCATCACAACTTTTTTAGTAAGAAAGCAACGATATACAATAGGGATGCGATTGATATTATTGATGAGTGTACTGAAGATGATTGGATATTCTTAGACCCACCATACTTAGATCGACTTGGATATACCACAGGGGATGGTGGTAACAATCTACATCTAAGACTTGTACACGCTATGAAGAATACAAAGGCAAAGTGGTTACTTATTCACTCAGATTGTGAGTTCTATCGTGAAATGTTGAAAGACTACAATATTATTACAAAGGACTTTAAGTATATGCAGAACTTCGGTAAGGACAAAGACCACTCAGGTTCAGAGGTCAAACATTTGTACATTACCAATTATTCAACTGTCACAAGCAATTCCACAGAGGAGNNTGTANCTGCTATAATATANTTATTGAAAGGATATTAATGCAACTAAGACCACATCAAGAGCAAGCACTACAATCAATGTTAGACAATGACAAAGGACAAGTCATTGTTCCGACTGGTGGTGGTAAAACAATGTGTATGATTATGGATACTGTCAGACAGTTAAAAATGTATGGTACAGTTGTTGTAGTTGCACCACGCATACTACTTGCAGAGCAACTCTATAGAGAGTTCATGGAAATTGTTAATGAAAATCTATATGATGTTCATGCGATGCACGTTCATAGTGGTAAAATCAAAGGTGTATTCAGTAGTACAAATCCACTTGAGATACAATCATTTGTTGAGTCAACAATGGGTGGTAGAAGAATTATATTTACAACTTATCATTCACTCCACAGGATTGAAGAGAGTGGTATCAATGTTGATACCATTTACTTTGATGAAGCACACAACTCAGTACAGAAAAACTTTTTCCCTGCCACCGAATACTTCTCAAATAATNCTCATCGTTGNTACTTCTTNACAGCAACACCNAAGCATACAAGAACAGTATATAAAGCAGGTATGAANAACACAGATGTNTATGGTCGTGTNATNTGTCAAATCCCTGCACCNACACTTGTCAGGGCAGGTTANATTNTACCACCAAAGGTNGAAGTGTATCGTTCAAGAATACTCAAGAAAGATGAGTTGGTTGCTGACAGAGATTGTGAGCAAATGATAAATGCGATTGATAATATTCGTAAGGACAAAGTATTGATATGTGCAAAGTCGACCAAGCAAATTGTAAGTCTTATCTCACGCACAAAGTTTGTTGACGAATTAGCGTGGAGAGGTTATAGTTGGATGATGATAACATCTAAGACAGGTGCTATCATTGATGGAGAGAAGGTTNCAAGAGAAGAGTTCTTTGATGTACTCAATGCTTGGGGTAAAGATGCTACTAAGAGATTTGTAGTTCTTCATCACAGCATACTCTCAGAGGGTATCAATGTCAATGGTCTTGAAGCAGTATTGTTTATGCGTAATATGGACTACATAGGCATAAGTCAGACAATCGGTAGAGTAATTCGTAAGGGTGCAGAGGACAAAGTATTCGGTCTTGTATGTGTACCTGTTTACTCTAACGTAGGTATCTCAACCGCTAAGAAAGTTGAGGCAGTTGTCGATACCATCTTTAATAAAGGCGAAGCAGCTACAACAATTATTACACGATGAGTACGATAGTATTAGTGACAGGTGGATTTGACCCTATTCATAGTGGTCATATTTCATACTTTAAAAATGCAAAAGAATTATATCCACACACACCATTGTGTGTTGGTCTTAATTCTGATGATTGGTTAATTCGTAAGAAAGGAAAATACTTTTTACCTATGGCAGAAAGAAGAGCAATCGTTAAGGAACTTAAACCAGTTGATTTAACGATCACTTATGATGATACGGACAACTCATCTAACATGGCAATCTTCAAGTGTTTACAAATGTATGATAAAGTGGTATTCTGTAATGGAGGAGACAGAGTGAACACAAATGTACCAGAGTATCGTAAATTTTCAGAAAATGACAGAGTCATCTTTGAGTGGGGTGTTGGTGGTGATGATAAAATGAATAGCAGTAGTTGGATTTTAAACGAATTTTTAAAAAGATGATACCAAATTATTTTTGTAGAAAAATATTATCAGATGATAAACTCAAATATATCAGGCAACTAATTACAGCTAAAGATGTTGAGTGGAAAGATGGTAGTCTTACTACTACTAGACAGCACCACGAAATTAAGAAACTATCTGAAACATTTAATCAAGATGTATTTGATATTATTTGGAGTGATTTGGATGAAGATTTGGATTTTCACTCCATAGTTGTACCTAACATAACAAATAATTTAATTATATCTAAGATTACAGAGGGCGGACATTATAAATGTCATTTTGATAGTGAGTATGCGGGAAATTACAGCACTACAATATTTCTAAATGAACCAGATGAATACGATGGGGGAGATTTACAACTACTGGTAGATGGAGAGTTAAAAAACTTTAAATTAAAGGCAGGGTGGGGAATAACTTACTTAACTGGAATTCCACATCAAGTATTATCCGTTACTAAAGGTGTAAGATATGCAGGGATATTCTGGGCAACATCAATTATATCAGACCCATTTATGAGGGAGATATATTATGGTTTGACTAATATTAAACAGAAACTTGCGAGTGATGATAGAGTATATTCAAATCTTAAAGAATTTTCAGACGACCCAATTAACCAGATTGAAATGTTAAAGAAAAAAATAATAAGGAGGTGTTTATGAAAAACAAAATTTTATTTGGGAATTGTCAAGATACATTAAAACAATTTGCACCGAATAGTGCAAGAACTTGTGTGACATCTCCACCATACTACGGATTGAGAGATTATGGAACTGCGACTTGGATAGGTGGCGATCCTAATTGTAATCATAGGAGAGACAGTAAAGTCAAAGCAGAGAATTGTAATACAGGACATAAAAATCACGATGAAATGTATGGAGTGGGGGATGCAATATACAAAACTGTTTGTCCGAAGTGTGGTGCGATTAGACAAGATAGTCAGATAGGACTTGAAGAAACACCCGAAGAATATATTGAAAGTCTTGTAAATGTATTTCGTAGTGTCAGGGATGTTTTAACTGATGATGGAACTTTGTGGGTAAATTTAGGAGATAGTTATTACAACTATCGACCAGGAAAAGGTCAATCATATCCAAAACAATCTGTATCTAAGACAAAGCAAGACTTACCAGACGAATGTAATAAAAGAGGTAACAAATTAGATGGATTGAAAGAGAAAGATTTGATTGGAATACCTTGGCTTTTTGCATTTGCGATGAGAAATGATGGATGGTATCTGAGACAAGATATAATATGGCATAAACCAAATCCAATGCCTGAGAGTGTCAGAGATAGGTGTACTAAGTCACACGAATATATATTTTTGTTCAGTAAAAATAGAAAATATCACTACGATAATGAAGCAATCAAAGAACCCGCAAAAGATTGGGGAACAAGAGACAGAACAAACGGAAAATATCACAACGAAGGAACAGGANTACAACCACATAGCGGACTTACAAAATCATATCCAACAAAGAATAAACGATCTGTCTGGTCAGTAACANNTAAACCATATNNNGAAGCACATTTTGCNACATATCCACCNGANTTGATTGAACCTTGCATACTGGCAGGGAGTGAGAAGGGAGATACAGTTCTTGACCCTTTTATGGGTGCAGGAACTACTGCTGCGGTTGCAAAGTCACTAGGTAGAAATTATATTGGTTGTGAACTTAATGAAAACTATGGTAGTCTAATTGAGAAAAGAATCAATGATTATCAACCAGTTAAAGAAGTGTCACAAGAACCTAGCATAAACATCTTAGATATTATATAATAGAAGAGTAAACAAAGGAGAGATTATGAAGTGTAGAGTACAACTCTATGTTGCAGGTCAGACTTTCAATGAAGAAGTCAGGGCAGTAGATTATGAGGAAGCAAAGAGAGTAGCACTTGCTAGAAATCCTAATGCCACAGTTGTAAGTGTTACTGCTGTATTTTAATGGCAAGAGGAGATAATTATCAATCTTTTTATCCAACTAAAAATCTAACTTTACTTGATGCTAAAGTTGGTCAACCAAATGGTTGGGTATCTAAGGATGGTATGTGGGCAGCAGTTCCATCAAACGGAAGAAAGTTTGCAATCGTACACAATGGTGTTGTAGAACACTTCTCAAAGAACTTTGAGTGTGCTATGATATACATAAAAAAGGGTATTCAAAAGGAGAAGAAAAATGCACGATCAAAACTCAATTGATGCAGTAGAAACATCTGCACAAAAGTATCAGCGAGCGTTAGATTTGTTTACTGAATCAGTATTAAAACCTGACCACGACTTGCGTGGTTGTGCATATAATCAAGGATGCTATGAAGATTTGATGGAGATAAGAGAACACGTTTTAGAATACCTAAAGACATTAAAAGAAGTGACATATCATACAAACCCAGATGAGAGTGATGACCTTGAAACTGCTAAGTTTATTCAAACAAAACCACTTACTAAGTGGAGATAGATGAGAATAGGAGTAATGTGTTCTGGTAACGGAACAAACTTCGAGAACATAGTTCGTTCTTGCCGAAAGGATGAAGTTGTATTGATGATATACAACAAAAGGAACTGCGGTGCTAAGAAGAGAGCAACAAAGTTAGGCATCCCGAATGTTTGCATTAAGAGTGCAGACGAAGATGACATCATCAAACTATTTCAAACTTATGAAGTTGACCTGATAGTATTAGCAGGGTGGATGAGAGTTATATCATCTAAGTTTGTTAATGCCTTTCCAAGAAGGATAATTAACCTACACCCATCATTATTACCCAAGTATAAGGGTTTACACGCTATTGAGCAAGCATTTTATAGTGAAGACAAGATTACAGGATGTACAGTTCATTTTGTAAATGAGGAACTGGATGGGGGAGAAATCATCTTACAGGAGGAAGTACCTATACTCAAAGATGATACTATAGAGTCACTCACAAAGGCAGTACAGAGAAGAGAATACTATGTATTACCACAGGCAATACAGAAATTTAAGGAGACAACTTTGTGTGTGTTAGATGACAAATAAAATAACGGTTTCGCAATTAAAATATATAATGAGAACTATTAGATTATCTTATGCTATCTACACAATACCGTTTACGA
>FUFK010067177.1_pt1 | contig 14318 bp, 16 predicted proteins | sample 1021851 | NCBI WGS metagenome assembly FUFK01 (sample SAMEA51879418, study PRJEB19060) | metagenome | reverse complement strand
CTTTAATTGTCTGGTATCCTTCAATACCTGTTTTAGTTAAAGAAATTAAACCATTAATAACTTTCCAATTTGCATCAAATTTTGCCTTAGCAATTTGTTGATTACCTTGTAATGTCGCTCTATCTAAATTAGCTTGTATTTGATTAGCTCTAGCTAAGTTTTTTATATTGTCAATTTTATCTTGTGCTCTTTCTTTAATCTGATTTGATTGATCGAAAGGCTGTACTGGATTAAAACCTTTTTCTTTGGCATAACCTTGAAAATTGCTACCGTACTGAGTTGGTTGGTATCTTCTTGCCATTATTAAGCCCAATTATAAGAGGGTATTCCTAGCTCTAAATCTTTTCCTATACCTATAGGTTGAGGAGCTAGAGTTGGTGTCATAACAGGTGTTGGAGTTTTAGAAGCGATGACATTTATATTTGATAAAGCTTTAAGCCTGGTTTCTTCCATAGAATTACCCATTGCCATTTCTGCGGATCTTAGAGAAGCGTTTTGTTCTGCTAATGCAAATCCTTGTCTACGTTCTTCATTTAAAGCAAGTAATCCAACTGATTGACCTGTTGCTCCACCAGTTAGTAATTTTTCATATTTACTATTTTTAAGTACCTCATCATATGCTTGTTCGTACTTTAATTCAGCATCTCTTCTATTTTGTATTTTTTTTCTTTGAAGCTCAGATTGAACACTTGCCATTGCTACATTAGATCTATCCATGTTCACTTCGTATTGAACATTTTTTAGATTCTGAACGGATAATTGTTGCATCCAATTACGTTTTCTATTTTCAACGGCTGCATTATACTGTCTTCGAGCAGCTTCATTTTCTGCTCTAGCTGTTGCTCCTAAGCACACGGCAAAACTCCATAAAGGGTAAGTTATTAGGTCCGTGTTTTAATTCCCGTAAAAATTTGAACCCTAGGAATTTGAGTAGTTTTATATGAACTCTGTTTCGTTTATCAACGATGTTCCAAAGCAACTTCTCTTGTCTACTTTCCACATATCTTTTTGACTCTCGTGCAAAAGTTAGTGGGTATTTATGAATAGCTTGTGTACATAGCATCCAGATTCTGCCATCTTCTTGTACGCCCGCTACTCCTGCTAAATCACCGTTGGGAACTGTGAAATACACACTGTCACCTACTTTGGCACAGTTGGGTATTGCCACGACAGGATCATGTCCATGACCCTCTTCTATTTCTCTACGGTCATCTGGTAAAAGATTAGAAGCCACTTCAAGAGCAGCTTCTAATGTTATTGGGTGAATGTATTTAGACACGTGAATATGATTTTGTGTTGTAATCTCCTTCCCAGCTATATGAAACCATAGTTGCCGGAGATGGATGTTTTGAACTTACTTTTACTACTAATTTTTTATTTCTTTCATAGCACGGTACTGTTTCTAAACTTGAATCTAAGAAAGTCAAAGAGTTTGATTGAACAGTATTAGCTTTATTTACTTCTATAACTTCAACATAATCTGGTTTACCTTGTCTTTTTATATTGACTGTGTAAACTCCAACTTTACCAAAACTAAATTTAACTCTATGTATTATTAAATCTGATCTAGTATCTGATCTAGTACCACCACTTTCAGTAAATGTTCTATATAAAGTTGGCAATTCAACTTGCATATCGTAGTTATATCCAATTATAAATTCACCACTTATGGTTGCTGTAACTGTAGGAACAATTCCACTATGATCCCATCGAGCAGTACCATCGACAATATCGTCACTTGTACCTGATGGTCCACCAGATGCAGCAGAAGTTCCTGCTGTATCACATGTATATATTTGACCACCATTAACTACTTGATCACCTANTACNTANGCANTGNTTGCTTGCCATGCATTTCCAAATGTAAGTGTTGGAGCTGAAGTGTAGTTATAGCCAGTGTCATCAATATTTATAGAAGTCACGGCTCCAGTAACTGAATCAATAGTGCATGAAGCTTTTGCTGTAGCACCTCCACCACCTGTAATAAGTATTTTTGGTGCTGAATTCCATCCATATCCACCATTGGTTATGGTAGTAGAAGTAACACCTTGAGACCAATTACCTTGTAATTCATAATTGCCAGTACCACTTTCAATACCTATCACACCATAGTGACCAAGGTTTGTTTCATCATCAGTATCGAATGCAGCTTTTTCAGCTGTTGTATTTAAAAATCCAGTTGGTACTGCAAAAGTAGTTGTTTTAGAGTTTGGATTAAATGTTGCCTGACCAGCAGTTATTTTATAGCTATGGTCTAAATGAACTGGATAATCAGCTCCATCAGTCACGTAATGTCCTTCATCATCTAAATGAACTGAATATCTTAGTAATTGATCTTTATTACCATTACGTACAACAACATATAAAGCATCATCTAGCATGCAGTGATAACGAATTGTACCTGTTAAAGTCCATGTAAACCAAGCTTGTAATGCTCTTTCTCTACCACTAGTAAAATATCTATATCCGTACAGCGTTGAAGTATCTTCTTCACTAAAGAAAATTATACTATTTTCTCTTGAGTTAGAAATAAGTTTTAGATCTCTTGCAAATAATTCAGAAACAACTTTACTTTGTTCTACAACTTGTGGTTCACCCTCTCTTAGGATGTTTGTCATCTCAAAAAATCTACTATATTTATTAGCATTATCTAAGAAACCAATAGTTGTACCTAAAGAAATAGGATTAGTTTTATGATTAAAGTTATAAGATGATAAAGCATTAATTTTTACAGTAGATGGATTTAAAATATCACTATCAGTAGTCAACATAAACTGTTGATTTTTAGTAAATATTAGTAATCCAGCGTTAACNTGAATAGCNTCNTAAACAATAGCCGGCCACTCAGAACTACAAGAAACATCAATAACGTCAATATTAGAAAAAGTTGTAGCAGTCTTAGCCCAGAAATTAAAAAAGTTTCCCGGACGAGACATGATTACATTCTCATTACTAAGCATGCACAATCTATTTCTAAAGAAAATCATCTTGTTTATTGGATGACCTACAAACGATGCTCTTGGGTTTGTACCACCTAAAGCATCAGTATCACCACATTGCGCTTCTTCATATGCAACTTGATTTAAAACAAAATTCTCTCCTGTATTACTTCTTTGTAATTGGATTGGCATTGTTGCTGGATCATATTGAATCTCAACTCCGGGTTTAGGACATTCTTCCCATACACCTTTACCATCTAAATCATTATCTCCAAAGAATTTTAAGAAATAATCATCATCTTCAGATTGACTGTTAGCAACCCTTACAACCATTCCATGCTTACATTCTTTTGGTAAATCATCGACTGTTAGTACTTCACCAGATACAACATTCATTAATTTAGTATTTGGTGTTGAAGCATTAAAAGCATTCTGATCTACACCACCTACAATGTTAGGTGTACGTTTAACATATAAACCATTACCTATTTGTTTGACTTCACTAAATACACTTGTTGCATCTAGAAGTGTTTTTAATTCACCTAATATTGCTGAAGCAGTTACGTTTGTTTTGGAATCAAATGAAGTTGGAGTAGGTCTAATAATTCCTTGAGATGATCCTCCAATATTCCCTTGTATTTGGCTTGTACTTATAGCTTCTACCGTAACTTTATATAAGGCATCTTTCATAAATACCATTACATAGTCACCAACTGCCCAACCTTCACCACCAAATAAAAAATCGTTATTAGTTGTATATCTAGTTCTATATTCAACGTTAGTACCACCACCTACAGGTGTAGATTGACCAGTGGTTGTTATACGGAATATAAGATTCTTTTTTAAAACATTATTAGCATCAGAATATGGATTCCCACTAGAATCGTAAACTTGTATAGGATATGAGTAATCACTGCCAGATATAGTAAATACAGCATTATGATCAGTTAGCCAGTCACCATTATTAGATGATTGACTTGCTGATCCTGTTAAGTAAAATAATCTTGTACCAACATTAGGCGCATTTTCATCATTATTTGCATTAAATGTTTTGGCTCCATTTGAATTTACTGTTTGACATCTAGTTATTTGATTACTTCTATCTGGAAAATTAACCATTGATCCACTAGTATCACAATAATTTCCACTATCTCTTGTACGTTCTACTGTAATTCTAGTTGCGGTAGTTTCTGGTAGTTAAAGTTGTGTCATCAAATAAATTAATAGCATATTGTGCTCCATATTTAATTTGATCTAATTCTATAAATATTTCATTTGTACGCGCTGGAGCTGTTTGTGACCCCATTGCAGTGACTTTAGTTCTGTTAGTAAAAAAGGTTGTATCATTAACACTTAAAGTTTGTATATCTTCATCATTAGAATGAGTAAGATAACTTGTTAAGGCAGATGATACTGAAGAGGTATAAGTAACAGGAACTGATTCACCGGGTAAAAATAATCTCTTACCATAGCTACAAGATATAGCTGAACCTCCAGCAATAAATGGAAGTCCAGTAGGTAGTTGTATTGTAAAGGCATTTACAGAACCCCCACTCGCAGAATTAGTAACTTGATATTTACCACTAGGATATGTTGAATTTGGAGAAAAGAAATCTACATAATCATTAGTTGTTAAACCATGAGCACCACTAATAATAATTTGTACTGTTCCATTTGAATATGTAAAAGTTCCAGTTTGGTATGTATTAGGTTGCCATATTTCAGAACATGACCACATATTTACATCACCATCTCTACTAACTTGTCCTATATATTGTTCTTGTTCATCTCTGTAGTAATGAAACCAACGCCCCTTTTCTACAGAGTTTAAGGAAGAGGTTGAGTTATCACTTAGAGAAGCTATTAATTTTCCTCCGGGACGCTTCATCAATCCATGAGTTATATCAGGCAACACATTGTCAGCCACATTAACTTGTCCCGGTACTTTTAATTCATCAGCTTGTTGTGATACTCCTCCAGTTAATGTTGGAATTTGTTGTGTAATACTTGCCATTATCTACTTAAGGATTTGTATGGTTGATAAGATCTATATGAAGTTTCATGCGGCCAGCCAAAGAATGAATGATCACCTTGATTACATTCGTATTCGACAAGTGCAGCTCTTGATAGAGCTTCTTGTTGTTGTAAAAGTTTAAAAGTTTCTGCATTAGCAACTAANTGAGCAGCTGCTCTNGAAGATGATTTTGCAATTATGTAACGTTGAAATACAGAAGGTATATCAGTAAATGAATATAGATAAACAACGTCTAAATATATAGTTCCTGAAAATATATCAGTATGGTTTACTTTGTCATATAATCTGCCGTTACGTCTAACGACATCCATGTGTCTGTTCTCACCACCATCAGATAAGTCATACCTTAAATAAGTTGTAGGGATAATTAAATGCCCATTACTATCAGGTCTAACTGGTACATGATGTTCAGTATTAAAATGCCAACCTTCATTTAAAACGTCTTTAATTGTTTCCTCAAGAATATTATAAATAAATGCTGTTTCTGGATTAGTAAAATTTAAAGTTGTAAGTGGAGATTGACCGATGGCTCCCAGTATAGAATTGACTGCGGATAGTTCGGTATCGATTGCAACTGTAGAGGTAGCCATAATAAAAAAAAAAGGGAGCCGAAGCTCCCGTATAAATGTATAAATTAGAATGCAGTAGGCTTAGTTGTAGTTCCTGCGAACAATTCAACAGCAGCAGCTGGATTCAAGTAGTCTGCTTCCCATAGCGAGACGTCCTAATATCACATCGCCTTGGTAGACAACGGACACATCTCCAGAAGTTACCTGTACTTGAGGACCGATTGCCTCAACGATACCAGCAGCTTCTTTCTGGAAGATTAGTCCACAGCTATTAGCAAAAGCTGTGCTTGCACCATAGTTGTTACGTACACCGTAGTTGTTAGCTGTAGCAGCTGTACCAGTTTCAATAGATTCTGATACAAAGTCACCTGTGTTTCCGGGATCAACAGTAGCAAGGTCTGTAGAAGCACTAGCACCTGAAGAAGGAGCGTACTTAGTACCATACTTACTGAAGAATGGGATATTCATTGACTTATAAATCTTGATACCAGCGATCTCAATGATGCCATTACCAGACTGCAATGCAGTACCTTGAACATCTCTGTTTACTAGACCGTTAGAACCAACAGCTTGTATAAGTGCGTAGTATTGACGTGGGTTTAGAACACCAACTCGTCCTTGTGTACTCACCCCTTTTTCGTCTAGTGCAGCAGCTGCATCATAGAAAGCATTGATTAGGTGAGTAGAGTCATAAGCATCGTCAGCATCGGAACCGCCACCAACTTGGATTTGTGTACCACCGGGTTCTTCATAGTTACTCATAGAGACTGGAGAGTCTTTACGCGCACCACGAGTAATTGATCTAAAGATCATACGGTCATACTTTTGAGCAAGAGCATATCCAATCTTCTTGGAAATTTCTCCTCTCAATTCATAATGTGCGAGTGTCTCGTCTAGCTCATACACGAATGCAGAACTGATTAATAGGTCATCGCATGTTATGGTTTTTTCTGCCACTGGAGGAGCCTNCTGGTCNTTACCTAGAATGCTNTTNCCGGGTGTGTGNTACTCNGCTTTTGTGCGTCCAGTGTAGATGAACTGAAGACTCTTACCGTTCTTCAAAGTTCTCTTCATTACAAGATCCCTAGCAATTGTTTCGTGCTGGAATCCTTTGAACATTTCGCCACTAAATAATTTTAAAGTATAAATCTCTATTATTAAGGGCGTTTGTTCCACCATTTATCCTACCCAGATTGGTTTGTGAGGCAGGGTTAGTGCTGGATTGTTGTGCCATTTTTTTGGTTAAAAATTAAAGGTATAAATTATCGTCTTCAGATCTGAAAATATGTTGAAGTCTCGTTTGGTCTAACGTGAGACTCTAACGTTTTGTGGTCTATCCCACCGTATATGACGGCTGATTGGTATCCTCCTTAGAGGGCAAAAAGCCAAATTGAATAGGGAGGACTTGCACCTCCCGGATCGCTTAACCGATTATTCTTGTGTAAGCAACGCCACGATATACGAAAGTAACTTTCATGTGTCATCTCCATATACCTAAGCCCCGTTCCATGCTTAGGAGATCATGCGTCCCCGAAGGGATGAACGGACGAAGCGTTAGTAAGAAGGATCGCCTTCAGGTTCTTTGTCTTTTTTAACTTCACCTGTAAGAGCTTCTTCTAATGATTGGTATTCTTCTGTTTCTTTATCACTAGACTGTGGAGCATATCGGTGTAACGAATGCTGGAGCCTTATTACTTTGTTGTGACATATTGTTCCAATGGCGAATAACGCCAGAAATAATAAAACAGTTGGTTATTAGATATGTAATAAATATGAAAGTACGAGTGATCGCAATGATGTTGTCATAAGATTTAGTCTTATCATCAGCAAAACTACCAAGAGCATACTTCCATATAGTCCAAATTTTTTTAGCCAATTTGTGGAGCTGTTAATGCAACTTGTGTTGACTCAGCTGAAGCTAAATCAAGTGGGAAGTTGTGAGCGTTACGCTCGTGCATTACTTCAAACCCAAGGTTAGCTCTGTTAAGAACGTCAGCCCATGTTGGGATGATCTTTCCATTAACATCAACAACTGATTGGTTAAAGTTAAACCCATTAAGGTTAAATGCCATTGTTGCTATGCCCATAGATGTTAGCCATATGCCAACAACCGGCCAAGTAGCAAGAAAGAAATGAAGAGAACGGCTGTTATTAAAACTCGCATACTGAAAAATTAATCTCCCAAAGTACCCGTGTGCAGCGACAATATTATATGTCTCTTCATCTTGCCCAAACTTATAGCCATAATTCTGTGAGACTTCCTCTGTCGTTTCTGCAATAAGTGAGGAAGTAACCAAACTTCCATGCATAGCAGAGAAAAGAGATCCACCGAATACCCCAGCAACACCAGCCATATGGAATGGGTGCATGAGTATATTATGTTCTGCTTGGAATACGAACATAAAGTTAAAAGTACCAGAGATACCAAGAGGCATNCCATCACTAAAACTCCCTTGTCCGAAAGGATAAACTAAGAACACTGCGAGAGCTGCGGATAGTGGTGCTGTGTATGCAACAAATATCCATGGTCTCATTCCTAGTCTGTATGAAAGTTCCCATTGTCTTCCTGCATATGCTGCTACTCCTATTAAGAAGTGAAAGATAATGAGTTGATATGGTCCACCGTTATATAACCATTCGTCTAAGGTTCCGGCTTCCCAAATCGGGTAAAAATGTAGTCCGATTGCGTTCGAGGAGGGGACGACTGCTCCTGATATTATGTTGTTTCCGTACAACAACGAACCTGATACTGGTTCACGTATGCCATCTATATCAACAGGTGGTGCTGCGATGAAGGCGAGTATAAAACATGTAGTGGCTGCTAGTAAGCAAGGGATCATGAGCACTCCAAACCAACCTACATAAAGGCGGTTTTCAGTACTTGTGACCCACTCACAAAACTTCTGCCAATTAGAACTACTGCTTTCTCTTGTTAGTGAGATTGCAGCCATTAGAATATACCGGGTATAATTTGACCGGTTGTTACGTAAGCTCCGAGAGCTGCTACGAAGCCAAGCATTGCTGCCCAGCCATTAAATCTTTCTGCTTCTTTTGACATAATTGGTTGTTTTTCTAAAACTTGTATGGGTGGTTCGTAAGGGTATTCGTTATAAAGAAGACTATCTAATTCTCTAGTTTTCATTTCATCAAATCTTTATAAAGTTTGTTTTTATTTTTTTGGTTTTTGATGAAAGTTGCAGCTGGAGAAACATTATCTTTTCTAGAAAGTCGTTTCTCAATTGCATCCAACAAAAGATTTTTTTTCTTTTTCTTTTTTTTTTCTTCTTCTTTTTTCATTAGAAATCTAATCCTGATCTATCTAATTTTTGAATNACATCAGCACGATATGCAGGATCNGAATCATAACGAGGATCACTCATAGCTGCTACNAATTCAGCTTGACTTCTGAATGTATCGGCATCAGTACGAGGAGCTTTACCTTGTAAAGTTCTACCTTCATAACCATTGGCATCATCGTACTGAGCTTTTATACCAGCTACTGCTAGTTTAATTGCTTCAGTATTTCCTGTACCTATAAGTTGATCAAAGGCATTCACCTGAGCTGCCGGCAAATTTTCAGCAGCCCAGCTGACGACTTGATTATATTGTTGTTCTCCACCTACAGAATTTTGTACTTGATTTACTTGTGCATCTGTCATATCTACGTCAGCAGCTTGTGTCGCTGGAGCACTTTTAAGTGATTCAACGTAAGCATTTACTAAATCAGTACTACTCATCTCGGAAAACTTTGCAATAGTTTCTTCAGATAAAGAGTTGTCGTTAGAATAATACTCAGCAGATGCTTCACTAATAAGTGACGCTGCTGGATTATCAACGGTTTCTTCTACTTCTTCTTCGGAGGTTTCGTCCCCTTCTTGTAGTGACCCGGCATCTTCTGTTCCTAATTTTTTTTGTAATTCTATGTAAGCTTTTTCTAGCTCTTGAGCATTCTCATACTTTCCAGCTAATAATCCTTCTTGTTCTTCAACAAGTTTTTCTCCTACCGCTAAAGAGTCTTGCTCTTCAGCAGTCAACACTTCGGATTCAGTGTTGTTATTTATAGTGAATGTTTCAGCCATAATTATTCAACGGGTGGTTCAGTAGGAGCTTCTTCTTCTCCCATCATTTGTTGTTGCAGCCCTTCCGCAAGCTGTGGATTTTTTTGTGGATCCATTAATGGAGTACCAGCTAACTGTCCAGCTTGATCTAACAATGCTTTTTGTTGCATCTGTTGCTGTTGTTGTTCCATCTCTTCTTGTAACTGTTCAGGAGTCTTAATTAAATTCAAGACATCTATACCCTGTGCAGCTGCAAGTCTTTTAATAGCTTCAAGTGGTTCAACATATTTCATGAGAGCTTCAGGTCCTAATGTCTGTGCAATAGTTCCTATGAACTGTGTTAATGATTCTCTATCTTGTCCTCTACCTAAAGCATTTATACCAGCTACGATTGTAGGTCTGACTATATCTTTTGGTAGTTTAGGGATTTGATTACTTCTTTGTAAAACTAATAAGGTTCTATTGAGATAAGGTATTAAGAACTCAACTGTAAGTAGTGAAAATATACCACCTAGCTGTTGTTCTAGTTCTAACTGTGTAAGTCTTACTTCTTCAGCTGTTACTCTTTCTGCATTCCTTATGTTCATAACAAGGAAAGCTTCAAGTAATCTTTTCTCAATCTGTTGAGACATGTTTGCAGCAGTAGCGAAGTCAGCAGTTTTACCAACTTGTACTACTTGTACGTCTTCAGCTCGTCCTTGGACGATAGCTCCATTACCGGCTTTTGCTATTGTTCCCGGCTTAGTTGTACTTGAAGGTGATACTAGAAATATCACTTTTGCAGCAGCAGCACTACCTTCAACTAGAGCTTGAGATAATCCTTCAAGAGTTTTGAAATCTCCTAAGAATTCTTCGACTCTACCTCTTCCATAGTCTTCTCCATCAACTGTATTGAATCTGAGAACTAACCATGGACTAGCATTTTTAGGTGCAGTACTACGACTACCGGGTAATATTTTTCCGAATGCTTCTTGATACCAGACCCATCTACCATCGATTAACTTCACACATGTGTAGACTTCAACGTCATCCTTATCTGTGTTGTTAGATTCATCAACAGAAGTGTTTGGTGCTGGTTCGGGAATATCAAAATCTAATACTTTACGACTTATTAATTCCTTAGTGACTATCTCTAAAACGTTACCATTACCATCACGGTTAACAACATATCTTGAAAGTGGAAAAGTTTTTAAGCCATCTTTACCCATAAAAATTAAGGCATTACCACTGACAATTAAATGTTTAAGTGCCTGATGTATCGTCACCCTGTCATTAGACGCAGCGATATAGTCCATCACCATCTTTTCCATCTTAGAAAAAGAAAGATCTAGTTCTCCTTTTATTTTTGGGTTGTTTAATTCTTGACCTAACTTGTCTTCTCTAACCTGTAGCTTGAAGAAGCTAGTTTGTGGGGGCAAAATAGCAAGCATAAGCTTTGCTGATAATGTCACCACACACTTGGCTCCAACTGATTGCCACGGTACTTTCAAAGATTCGTGGTTTGGTTTAGACGATGTGTCGTCTTGTATAAGGTAAGGCAACGTGAGTTCTGAACAATCAACTGCCTTGTCTAGAAATTGTCTCCTAGCTCCACTCAGTTCATTGTATCTATCACGTGCCGTCTTCATTTATTAAGTCCTCCGGCTGGACCAGATGCTCCAGTATTAACGCTTGGTTTTAAAGGTACTCTTAGTTGTGAACTACCTTGTGCATACTCACCTTTAGCTTTTTTAGATTTAGCTCTACGTACCTGTGGATTTACCTGAGATACAGCTGCTTCAGGAGCTGGAGCTGGAGCTGGTGGTGTTACAGGAGCTGGTGGTGGTGGTGGTAATGGTGCTGGGGGCGGTGGAGATGGGGGTCTTCCTAAACACATTAAATTTCTTCCTCCATAATTGATTTGATATATTCAATAACGCTGGCTTGACCAGCTCTATACATAATTGTGTTTATGTCTTCTTTAGGATGGATTGGTTTCCATCCAAAGTTTTCCTCAAGTGTTTCTATCAGCTTGTCTAACCTTTCGTTGTGAAGCTTAAGAGTATTGAGGGAGATTTGTGTTTGCATGTTCAAAGAAAGCTGGCATACGTGCAGCTTTGGTGGCATTAAACTCTGGTGCTTTACCTTCGTACATAAGTCGATCACTCGCATCGAGCCAAAATTTTTTGCTCAAATATTGATCGTCATGTATCTGATTTAACGGTTGCATTATCCAGTTAATGGTTGCCTTCCTTAACTTGTCTAAAGAAGGACTTGGTTTTAGACCAAGCTCTGCACATACCAAACTATTAGTTGCTACATGTATTTGCTCGTCTCTAGATATATCGGCACTTACTGTTCTTAAACCAGCGTCACCATTAAACCTAAAGAAAGGTAATATTACAAAGAATATTGCTCTTTCTATTACTAGGGCTTTTAATATTGTGTGATCTGGGTGAGCTATCCACGCTTCTTTAAGGCGTAATGCCTCGGCTTCAGCTTTATCATCTACGCCTAATGCGTTAGCGATATATCCAAGTGCTAAATCATGGTTGTCTTCATCTTTTATGTTTGATTCCAAAAGCTCTCTACTTTTCTGAGGAATCTCAGAGAGTGAATCAGATACAAACGCGCCAACTGGACATTCCATGTTGCGTACAGCGAGAGCACGGTACACCGNTTCTTCTGCTCCATCTTTTATCTTTCCTTTGGTGGTCTGGACTGGTGTCCATTTTCTTTTTCTATTTAATAGTTTTTCGTAGGGGTTCATTGTTGACAGTCACAAGCAATTTCATCAGGTTTGTTGCTCATTAAACTTTCCAAGTACTCGTCAACGTCGGACTGATCAAGTGCAGCGTAAGCATCTGACTTGTCCTGTACGTCACCCATTACTTGTAAAGAATAATAGAGAGACGTCTGTGGACTTTGGAGCCACTCCGTCACAAATGCTTCATCGTAAGTCACCATATCACTCCAAGAATTGAAGCTATAGCCATGAAGCAAACCAGTTCTGTTAAGCATGATCATTATTTGATCAGCTACTCTTTTATAATTTTCCCATCCAACTTGGGATGCGATTTCTACATTGCCATATTGCACTTGTTCTACCCCAAATTCACCGGAATCTCTGTCAACTGTGCGAGCGATTGGTGGAGCGATCTCTGGAGTTGCTGTGTAGCCTTTGAGATCTTTACTTCTATAAGAACAACTAGCTGTAGGTGCTATGGCAAATGCTCTCTGCATGTTGTTCTCTCTTGCTATGTTAGCTGCNTCNTGTATGCCNAGANANAGNTCNCGNGCAGCTAANCCNGCGTANCCTTCGTAAGGTTGAGCATTGTTAGTTGCTTCAAGAGCCTTACCAAACTCGGCATATGTAATGTTGTTGTTTGCTAAGAAATTAGCTAGACCTAAAAGTCCGAAGCCGACTTGCCTGTCGACACTTGGCGATAGGTACTCTCCAGACTCGTCAATCCCTGTCCTACCATGAAGCTCACACAACGAGGACATGCCTTCACGGAAACCTGATCGTATGTCGCCGATACGACAGGCAGACATATTAAGGTGCTGTAAGAGACACGTTCCTCGTGAGGGCAAGTAAACCTCAAGACAGACGTTGGAGTATATTCGTTTTCCTTTTTCATCGTGTTTTATTTTGTTGAGCCAAATGTCCCCTCTTGCAATTCCTCCAAGTATTGCTTCCTTAACTCCAGCTTCTGTATTAGCCCAGTCTCCTGATGCCAAGTCGACGCATCTTTTGACCCATGGGAGTTCTTGTCGAGGACACTGCACGAAATCAAGAATATCGGGATGTGTAATATCGAGATGAATAACACACGCCCCGTTGCGGTACGTGCCACCTCTCCTAAGAATTTCATTTAATGTTGAGTAGATTTTTGCGAATGATGTGGGACCTGACGCAACAAGTGTGTCACTTCCCTTAATAGACTCAGTACCCTTGGGTCTGAGTTTTGACAAGTGGACCGCGACGCCTGCTCCATATCGGAGAGCGTGTGATACAAATCTCCAGCTTGCTTCAATTCCATTTGGTCCTTCCATTGAGTCTTCAACAACGAAGACAGTACAAGATACGGGTAGACGTGAGTTGGGATTATCAATCCACTGCTGGACTCTTCCAGTCCTAGCTATGATGTTTGGTTCGGTATTCAATTTCGTTCTGTAAATAGTGGACAGCTTTTTTTAAATCTTCTATATCGTTATCTTTATATCCGGCTCGACATACATACTTGATTACGTTTCCCAAATGAAAACCTAATCCTTGCGCTCTAATAAAATCCCAAACATCAATGGAACCTCGTCGGTAGTAGGACGGTCCGTGGTCGTTGGTGGTTTCGGCCATTTGTTTATTAAATTTTCAAGACAGTTTGCAAGTATAAAACTTTGCTTTTGTAGGGCAAGGAAGACAGTAATAATATCTTCCTTAGTTGCTTCTGGACTATTGATAGCTAACTCAATAGCTCTTAGTCTGAAGTCTTGTTCAGTCGTTAACTTGGTAATTGGAGGGGGCGGTCCATAAGATTGGTTCTTTTTTTGCTTCGTCATAATCATTGATAGTTAATATTCGAGCAAGCCTTGCATTAGTTAGTGCGTCAGCTTCAGTCATGCCCTTTTCCTCAAAGGTTTCTACGACAGCCTGCCATGTGTAACCTTTTTCAGAAAATATTTTTTCAGCACGTTTGATTCCAATTCCGGGAACCCCAGAATAACCGTCAGTGTTATC
>FUFK010046049.1_pt1 | contig 14318 bp, 21 predicted proteins | sample 1021851 | NCBI WGS metagenome assembly FUFK01 (sample SAMEA51879418, study PRJEB19060) | metagenome | reverse complement strand
AGACGTAATTTATCCTCCCATAGGTCTTGGTTAAGCGGGAGCAGTTATGTGTTCAAAAGAACATCTTCCGTTATTTATCTTATTAAAAGTTTACAAAATTGTCAATAAGTATTATTACTTATTCCTTGACATTGCCTTAATCCACTTACGATTCTTCTTTTTCTCTCTCATTTTTTTCTGTTCATTCATTGTATCAACGAACGTTGGTACTCTTTTATGATCAATAAAATTTTTTGGATCTGTTAGTTCTATGTTTTGTTTTATCTTGTCCTGTAACTTATCAAATAGTTTTTTATTTTCTGGAAATTGTTTATCAATATATTCGTCACTTGCCATTTTCATTTGATCTAATTTAAAATTTAATTGAGCAAGACGAGGATCATTTTTTGGATACCTTATCATCACATATGCTAATGCATAAGGATTTTTCTTTAAATAAGCATTAATCATTTTAATTTCATTCATGTAATTACTTATCTCTTTATCAGTAAGGTTATGGTTTCTTGCTAAATCTTTTCTTGTTACCTTAAGATAAGGAGGAAACTTTGGATCTTTACGAACTAATCTCGATTTTGCTGAGTATCCACCAATCATCTCTGGGGGAGGATCTTTTGGAAACTCAGGAGCAATTCCTTTTCTAAGATCTTCTATATCTACATTCAACACCTTAGGCTCAAAGTGTCCTAATTTAACACCCTCTTCAAGATATTTTTTTAAGTTAATTTCTTTTTTCATCTTATACACCCTCAATAGGAGGACCAGCCCACCTGTCACCCATACCAGTTCCTTTGCGAGTATGTGGATCTTCATCTCCTGCAGGTATATCAGGAAAACTGTTTACAAAATCATCCCAAAATGGATCATTTGCACCCTGATACTTTCTATTATATCTTGTAGCTAATAATCTCAAACGATTATATCCTTCAGGTGATAGAATATTGACGGGTGTAAAACCAGGATCGTCAAGATTATTTTGAAATAATACAGGATGAGTTGGGGGTGTAATACTATCTGGGTCTGGAAACGCACCACCACCTCCTGCTGCAAGCACAGCTGCCAAACAAGCTGCATCAAAACTAGCGTCACCAAGAATAGGATCTAAAAATGGATTATATGCACCTTGTTTCCACCGAGCCCACTGACCAGAATTATCAACTTCCTGATTATTAAACTTCCATTCTAATTGTCTCCAACTACTACCATTCCAATACCACATAAAAGCACCAATTCTACGTTTTCCAGGTTGTTGAGATCCTGGTATACTAGGTGCCATACCGTTAGAAATACCTCTATATGAAACAGCAGGTCCTGTACCATCAGGTGCATAAGAATAACCAGCTGCACTAGTATATGCTCCACCTATTGATAGACCACTCATAGAGGTCATAGCAAATCCCTTACCATTGCAAGATGCATTATTAAATGTAGCATAAGCTGGATTTTCTTCTTCTCCCTGAACAGAATATATTCCTCTAGTAGACATTGTAACTTCATTCAGACCTGTCTTCTGATACTCTTTCTCTAAATATTCAATCTTTTCATCAATATCTTTTGGTTTTTTTACTGATCGCTTGATTGCACTGAATCTATTTTCTGTTACGTTATTTTCTACTACTTTTTTTTGTTTGTTTTTTACAGGATATTTTTGAGAAACTTCTTCAAGATGTTTTTTCTGATTGCTCATTTCTTTAATTACCCCTAACACCTCTTGGATATACCTGTCCTACCCTTGGTCTTCTTATAATACTATGTTTAGCACTTGCTATTGATCCCATATTAGAATCATTAAAATTAACAGTAGGACGTATCGTATCATCTGGATATATTGTAAAACCATCTGTTGTTGCAACTCTAGCATGTTTTGAAGTATTAGCAGTTGCATTGATTGTTCCAACCATAGCAAGATGATATTGACAAATATAATAATAAGTTCCAACTGTATCTGGAGTCCAAGAAACAATTCCGTTCTCTGCACCATTGTTTGTTACACCTGATGCTTGATCTCCAGTTCCTGTTGTAGCAGCAGTCTTAATAAAAAATGGGTGTCCACTAGCATTAACNGTAAAGTTAATAGTATCTCCAATCATAAGTGTAACGGTTGGATCGTTTGCAGAACTATGAGTGGAAGTTCTATCTGTTCCAGTAAGAACATAATGTGATGCACCACTGTTTGTTACAGTAATATTATGAGTTAGTGTTGGAATATTATTTACTGCCCTAACAGAGGGTACAGTAATTATGTCTAAATCAGACCAAACGTAATTTGCCATTATCCCGTTGTCCTAGCACAGAATAAAATTCCACGAGTTCTTGTGGTCTGATTATATACACCATTAATTACAGTATAGATTTCGCTACCACTAACTTCTATTGTATCCCACTGTTGAATATTTTGATCTGGAGCAGCATAATCAAATTGTAGCATAACAAAATCATCAGGCATATAATATGGAACTGGATACAACTTAGCACAAAGCGGTATTCCTTTAATTATAGCATTGTAGTTTGCACCATCTGGCATAATGAGGCTTTTGTCACCAGTATTGTTAACATCAAAATTACTTCTACCATTTCCGTCTTTATCATTATTTCTGTAGTATATCCTTTCCGCATAAACACTAGCATAGGATTTATAGTAATCGTAAGACAGACCTCTCCAGTTATCTACAGCTCTACTTTCAATATTACTATTTTGACCCATTGCATAACCATGAAGTGCACTTCTTGCCCTTGGATAATCCTGATATGCAGCAGCACCGAAAGTAGTAACATTATCAAAATGATTATAAGTTTGGTTACTGCTTTCACAAATCTCTGTTACTGAACCAAGGAATACATGGTCATTATCGAAAATATCATTTGTATAATTGTGTATGACAAACGTAGCATAAGTATTATCTCCAATTTTTGTAGCAGATTTTTCTGGATGTCTGNATGAAAGCACTGCAAAATTTGGATCTAATGAAGATCTAAAAACACTTAAATCTAATTTAAAAGAGTTTGAACTCTGAAATGTCAAATTTAAGTAATCATCATAAACATACTGATTATATGCAGTATCTTTCAATTGGTTATTGGAAGATCTAACACCAAAATATGCAACATCCATAAATGATCTTCCTCTAAAGGAATTTGGATACATTCCAGTAGAAAATTGATCATCCCTACCAGAAGGATTGTCAACTGGAAAGAAAGAACTTCCACTAGTCAAATACATATTACTTCCACTTAATTGGAATGCCCAATAAGTATCTCCATAAATTTTATTATCAGCAACTGGCAATCTCAAAACACCAAAAGGTGCGGTAGTGTTATCTAATTGTTTTTTATAAAAAGTGCTTGTCGATCCATATGATGTTGATCCACCATCAGTTTTAACAACCACGGTCATATCATTACCACCACCAATATCTTCTCCTGCAAGAACAAAACTATCTCCATCTTGATATCCTGCACCACCACGATTTACATATACGTTAACAACGTTACCACTTGAACGATCTACATAGAAACTTGCAGTAGATCCAATACCTGTGGTTCTTGTTGATGTTTTTGGTCTAACATCATGAAAGTTTGTGCTTGAAGTACCAACTTGACTCCATCCAGAAAAACTATCTAACTCCTGTGCAAATACCACTAACAGTTCCTCCGTGCCATCCTAACCAATCNAATGCAGATTCNAGTTGAAGGATAACAGCAGTTGATGCATATCCNGTGCTGAGAGTATTTCTATAAGTTGTAATTGCCATTTATCTTAATCCTCTAGTTGAAGAATTGTTAGGTTTGCGGTAATTGATTGGGTTGTTCCAGATGTATTTGTAATCGCCACATACATTGTTGTAGATGCAGGATCATCTAAGTTTCCTCCTGGTACAAATGGTGAAATAATATGATTCGTAGAAAGACCAGTAGCTACTACTTCTGCAATTACTCCACTGCCTGGAAGAGGATCTTCTCCAACACTTCTAGTAGTATCATTTGCTCTAGAAGCACTATCTGTATATAGTCTAAACCATCCTGCTGTAGACANTCCCACTCTCATTAACATGTAAGATTTGAATCCCGTAATATCAGTATTTCCAATTCCACTATTAACAATTGAAGTTGTAGCACCAGAGACAATGACCCTTGATGGTGCAGTTCCAGTTAGTCCAGATCCATCTCCATAAAAAGTATAACCAGTACCAACAGTAATATTAGAATTAACTGTTCCACCAATAGTCATATCGGTAGAAATTGCTACGTTAGTAGCATTAATATTCAATGTGTTAGGACTTGTTATTACAGGAGTACCAGAAGCACCTATCAGGTTTAACTGTTTTACTCCAAACTTCTTATCTGCCATTATCTTTTTTTAAGTATTTATGATTGAGAGAATGAAATACCAGATACCTCTACTCCAGAGATAGATGGTTGTCCATCAGTTGCAAATGGATTTTTGAGAACTCTTTTAGGAGCACCTCTTAAAGAAGAGTTTCCTCGGTAGTTTCTACACTGTCCAGATGGAGCACTCCAACCACTATCGTTTGCTTGAGACCAATAGTAAGAAGAGTCCACATCTTCATCATCATACAAATCAATTTCAACACTTCCATATCTGTCCAACCAATCATGAACATCTGCCTGATTAGCACCTCTATTAGATTCAAGATATAAAGCAATTACCGAACAAGCATTAGGACTAGCAGCACTTGTACCATTAAACCAAGTGTCATAGAAACCCGCATCATCTTCTCTTGCATAGTCTTCATAACTTGCAGCACCATAACCTGCAGCCATAGTTTGTTCGCCAGGTGCCCATATGTTAATCATTGGACCATTTGAAGAATAACAAACTTTTCTTATAGCATATGGGTTTGAAGCATTTGTAGGTTCAACACCACAATCTAAAGCACCAACTCTTATAGTTCCTTTTTTTCTTTCATCATTACCACTAAATCCTTTCTGAACTCCTTGTGCTCTGCAAATAAAATTAGAACTATTACTATACCAATTATCATAATCTATATCGTCATAAGTAGACATCTTTTGGTTTTTATTTCCTGCAGAGGCAACCATTATACATCCTGCAGAAATAGCATTTTCTGCTGCAGAATTAGTAGTAGAACTAGAGGGTAGGTACTGACCAGTTCCAGTATATGAGTAACTAAGACTTCCATATTTAAAAAACTTATGATTTCTGCAAGCACCAGAATTTGATGGTGGGGTAGCATTATCGCCATTACCATCATACGTTTGAAGTTCTCCTCGGTATCCGTGAATATAATTTACACCATTTGTATTTCCAGTGCTAGAACTTTGTCCATAACTATTGTTTACAAGAGTTGGATCTGGATCATCAAAAGCAATTTTCTTAGCATTGTGCCATATTGCTAGAGCATTTAATGCTACAGAGGAACTTACATATCCCCCCGCACCTGTTAAAGCAATTCTAATATTCCATAAATTAGATTCAAATGCTAAACCAAAAGTTTTACCTCCAATCTGAGATGCACACGCTGTACCATGACCATCTATTAATTGATTACTATTACTATTACTAGATTTTGTGGCAACGTGTCCTAGTGTATACAAGGATGATAAAAAAACAGTTCCCAAAGATTGAAAAGCAGCAGAGCGACTTGAACTAGTTGTCCACCATTCTCTAGCTCTGCTAGTTTCAATACCAACTCCTAAAGTAATACCATCAACAACTTTAGTATAAGTATACCCATTGCTATCAAAATATTCTGGATCTACTTTATAAGGTCCGTCAAGAAAAATATCTTTTACTCTATATGTTCCGTCTTCATTTTTAAATTCTGGATGAAGATATCCTACACCACTATCAATAATTACAGAGTCTACATTCTTTCCAGTTAAGGAATATGTAATATCTCTATCAACTTTAGTTGTATCTGATATATCAGATCCTTGAAATGGTTTACTAGATGGACTACTGTTTACAAAAAGATGAGACCAATTAGATCTTTTACCATTTGTATGAGATATATCTTCACTATCAAGAGCAGCAGTTATTTTAGGTTTACTAAATGCGATTACTTTTTTATATCTAATAGTCTCTGGACTACTCATTTCATAATATTTGTCTGGGTTCAATCTAACATCTTCTACTTTTGGATGAGTTTTTGTTAACTCTGCTTCTTCAGCACTCATCTCATATACAGCAGACCTCAAGGAAAACTCTTGAGTATTTGAGCAAGTTACCTTTCTATTTGGTATACCATCAATATTATTTTCATTAATAATGTAATTATGCACCTCTTCCCAATCTTCTGGCAAATTTACGATAACAATATACTCGTCTATTGGATCTGGATTGTGTTTTATTACAGGAGTGTCAGGTGATATTATTACTCCTTCTGATTCAATAAGAAGTCTCGTCATATTACAACAGTGTAGATCTTACAAATCTAAAGGTAGTTAAACCTGTAATTCCAGTTTCAGGTGTTGCCTGTAGTTTACAAGTAGTTCCTGTCATTGTTGCTCCGATAGAAACAACAAGTGATGGATTAAACATAACAGCATATTCTTGAGAGTATGCTGATGTTCCATTCTGCATAACCAAAACTTTCTGAGATTGTATATGAGTACCGAACCCAACATTAATTGTATACTCTGCTGTTTGGAAATTTAAAGAGGTTGTATCGAAAGAATCAAAATCAGTAGAGACTCCTACGGAAGCATTGAATGTTCCAATACCAGTTTTTACTCCGTATACTTGTTCAACTTGTAAAGGTGTTACTGGATTTGTTGTTGCAATACCAACGTTAGAAAGAGTATGAATACCAACCCCAGTTTGTGCAAAGAAACCTGATCCTCCAGCTCCACCACCACCTGAAGTACCTTGAAGACCTTGAATACCTTGAGAAGCAGAAGCACCATCATTACCTTGAAGACCTAAAGTTCCTTGAACACCTTGAATACCTTGTCCACCTATTCCACCTGCAGCACCTTGCACTCCGTCACTACCTGCTGTTCCTTGTGTGCCCTGTGGTCCTACGTCACTAATATTGATCGTGCCATTCATTCCACCATGATATTGGCAGATATAATAAAGTGTTGATGGTGCGTTATATGGAACTGCAAATGTTACAGTTCCTGATTCAGTACCATTGTTTGTTACTCCAGTTGTATATTGATTACCTACTCCTGTTACTAATGCAGTTTTTATATAGAATGGATGTCCCGAAGCATTAACGTTAAATTTATAAGTAAATCCTCTCATCAAATATAACGTTGGATCATTTGCACCATCAATAACGTAATCACTTGATCCATTATTCGTTACTGTGTACACTCTTGCTGAGTTTGTTCCTTGAATACCTTGTGCACCCAAAGTACCTTGAGTACCAGTATTACCTGTAGTACCCTGATTTCCTTGAGTACCTTGTATACCTTGACTTCCTGCACCTGGTGGACCTTGAACACCTTGAACACCTTGATTACCCTGTGCAGCAACTGCACCATCACTACCTTGAATACCTTGAGATGCTTGAGTTCCTTGAGCACCAACTATACCTTGAAGACCTTGATTACCTTGTGTACCTGTAGAACCTAAAAGACCTTGGATACCTTGAATACCTTGTCCACCTGTTCCATCTACTCCTTGAATACCTTGACTTCCTGCACCTGGCGGACCTTGAATACCTTGAGTACCTTGAATACCTTGAGAAGCAGCTGCACCTGCAGTACCTTGAGCACCTACTCCGTCTGCACCTTGAACACCTGTTTCACCTTGAATACCTTGAGATGCTTGAGTTCCTTGTGTACCTTGTGTTCCTTGAGAACCTGTTGTTCCTTGAGTTCCATTATTTCCTTCTGTTCCTTGAGTTCCTTGATTTCCAATTCCTTGAATACCCTGAGAACCTATAACACCATCAGATCCTTGAATACCTGTTCCACCTTGAGTTCCTTGTGTACCTTGTGTACCTAAGTCACCTTGAATACCTGGTTGACCTTGAATACCTTGAATACCTTGACTTCCTGAACCAGTATCTCCCTTAATACCTTGGCGACCCTGATTACCTTGTATACCTTGAACACCCTGAATACCTTGACGACCTTGATTACCTTTAGTTCCCTGAGTTCCGTTATTACCTGCTGTTCCTTGTGTTCCTGTGCCTTCAGTTCCTTGTGTTCCTTGTGCACCAGAGATACCTTGAATACCTTGAACATTAGCATTAGTTCCTTGAATACCTTGGATACCTTGATTTCCTGTAGTTCCTTGAGAACCTATTGTTCCTTGAGTTCCTGTGCCGTCAGCACCTTGAGTTCCTTGTGTACCTTGATTACCTTGAGCAGATGCAGAACCAGCTGTACCCTGTGCACCAGTTGCTCCTGCTGTTCCTTGTGCTCCAGAAGATCCTGCTGTTCCTTGGATACCTTGTGAACCTCCACCTGCACCTGCGGTACCTTGAACACCTTGGATTCCTTGAGAAGCAGTACCACCTGCACCAACTGTTTTAAATTCAAACTTACCAAGAGTAGCATCATATGCTAGATACTTTCCATCATATGCTGAAGCGTTAGTTGCAATACCAACAATATCATCTAAGTATTGAAGTTTTACTTCACCACCGCCACCAATAGTAGAGATTTGTTCTTGAACTCTATTGATAAAAGTCGTATAGTGTTTCTTTAAATCATCTTGAGTAACAAAATTCTGATCTAAAGGAGTTAGTGGATCTTCATTATCTGTTTCTGGAGGTTCATTTGTTAAACCTTCCTTGAGTTCTTCATATACCTCAAGTATTCTATCCATCTTTTTCTCAATGGATGGAAGATTAAATAAGTAGTCCTCAGATATCTCATCAAATACTTCTTGCTTTAACTTTGCAAGATCACTATCAACAGAATTAATATACCCATCAACTGTTTTTATATTAATATTTTTCTTTTCTTTTATATTATTAACTTCTTCTTCTAATACATCTACTTTAGTTTCTTCTACTGATCTCCAATCAGATTTGACAAACTCATCTTCATTTACATTGACTTTATCTAACTTTACTTCTTCATTAAGAATCTCATCAGAAGAGTCCTTCTTCCCAAGACCCGTCTTCTTTAATTCTTCATCCAACTTTTTGATCTTACGATTGACGTTAGACTTATGATTTATTCTCTTAAAAACACCCACTTTTTTGATATAAGACCTCTTATCTTTAGTATTTATTATACCTCAGATTATGGATTTTTTCTAGTGCCCTCTTCTATCTCCATTTCTCTTGTTCTATTTCTTATTATAATTTGATCATTATCATAATCAGCAGAAAACTCTAAGACATCATCAGTATCCCACATAAGTTCTTCATATAATGCATTTAAACGATCCATGTCCTCCCACAGATCGTTTACGTGTCTATCTTTGTCGTTCAAAATAAAAAAAGAAAATTACTTCTCTTATATAGCGTGATATGTATCGAAAGTCAACCGTTTATGTTCTTTTACTCTTCTTAGGATATAGACTTTCTATTCTCTCTTTACGAAGTTTTTCTTTATTTCTTCTCTCTTCTAATTTTTCATCCCACCAAATTACTGGCCACCTTTGAAGTTTCAAAGCAGCTACCCATAATTTTTTACGGGGGAGACGGAAGTATCTCCTTATTATATCTTGTAAGGATGGGAGTCTCATGTATCTATCATAGCACTCATCATAAAAAAGACAACTCCTGTTACTATAACTGTACCTGAAAAGAATAATAAAAACATTTGTAATGCTTCTTTCCACTGATATGGATTCATTTTATCTCTTGTAATTTCTCTACTACTGTTTTCTTTGATATTGGTGCTACGTCTTTTAAACCTTCTACACTATACCACGGTGCGTTCTCCCAATCAAATCCTTCTCCAAAGGTATTGTCTGCATTTGCAACATACCAATGACACGCTGAATCTGGTACGTCTACTGCACACTTCTCCCAATCATCAGACCATTGAGGTACTTGAACCCAGATTGTTGGTTGTGTTTCGTATGCATGAGTTAAGGTTGGGAATGCTATAGACACAGAAATAAGTGATACTAATGCCCAGAAGATCGTTGGTACGTGCTTTAATGGGAATAGTATTGGTTTTTTGTATGTTTTCATTACGTCGTGATACGAAAGCATTAGATTAGTCCTAATGATCCTGCAGTTACTCCTACTGCTAGGAAAAAAATAAATTCAAACACAGGCATATATCCTGCGTTCTCTAGTAAAAATTGAGTCATTTAAGCTTGTGCTCCTCAGCTATAAGTTTATGAAAATACGAACGGTAGTCCGTTGATTGCGGTGTAACCTAATGCACACGCAAATGCAATTTGATAGATCATGCGGCTCCTTGTTGATATACAGGTGTCATTACTCCACCTCCTTCATCATCATCGTCATCATCATTACTAATTGCTCTTAAAAATAATTCTAATCCCACCACCACTGCCATTGGATATAAAACCCAGAGAAAGCTAAGTGTTGGTGAGATTGAATTTGGTTCTATAGGGAAGTCTCCCATATTATCCTTTTGTGTTGAATTGCAATTAAAATTACGAATAATTATTTAGTTTTGTAAAGTTTTGAGTGAAAAAAATTTAGACCATTACTGATCCAAAGTTCCCCACTATGGCAAAGATTGATATTAAAATGGTCAATCCTGCTGTCTTTTCTTTAGTCATTAGACAAAACCTGGTATGATTTGTCCTGTTGTTAAGTATGCTCCTAAACCTGCAACGATACCAAGCATTGCTAGTCTACCGTTAAGTTTTTCTGCGAATACCTTTTCCTTTTCAACTTCTTTTTTCATTTAGAAAATACCTGGAATGATTTGTCCTGTTGTAGCATATGCTCCTACTGCTGCTACGAAGCCAAGCATTGCTGCCCAACCGTTGAATCTTTCTGCTTCTGGTGTCATGAGATTAGTTCCTTTTTGTGTTGTAAATTGAGTAATAAGTTTCATTTTTAGAATAAACCTGGTGCTATCCATCCGAATAGACCATAATTGATTGTGCCAATTACTAAACCAAGCATCGCTAGGCGACCATTGATTAGTTCTGCGTTCTTCCAGTAATTATCTTTCATTAGAAAATACCTGGAATGATTTGTCCTGTTGTCGCATACGCACCTACTAGTGCAACGAAACCAATCATAGCCCAACGACCATTAACTTTCTCAGCGTTCTGAGGATATCCCTCATAAGAAGCACTCTCGTCAATGTACGGACGGGTTTCATTTGGGAAAGCGTTTTGTCTTCCACCTGATTCAGTTGTAACTGTCATTGAATTATTAATTTATGTAACAATATTATATAGTAAATATAAAATTTTGTCAAATAACTTAACAATTGAATTTGTGGTAATATCCGAACAGTCTTTAAAAATCCTTATATGTTGTATAAATTTTACTTACCTTCAAAGCCTGGTGGCAGAGTTCCGTAGTATGGATTGAACTCAAATAAAGCATTCCAATCTTGATCTGCAGCTTGGTTTCTCCAGAATTGCCATAGTCCTTCATGACTACTCTTATGAAATACATCTATGTGTACGTCGTGTATATCTGAACCTAATTCAATTCTGTATAAGAGTAGAGGTATAGCATATGTCATACCAGAGTTGTAGATTAAATCATCTGCTACTGCTCTAGGTTTAGATCCATTATCAAGTTTATACTTGTCACCACGACAATGTAACCTTACAAGTTTCTCTGCATGATGTCTTGTAATCAAATAACAAGCAGTAGAGAAATCATTTACAAATCTTCTATGAAGTTGAACTGCAATCTGTGCAGGGTTAATGATTGCCAACTGAACTACATCATAACAGTATGGTATCTTTGCAGCAAATTCTTTCCACGTAAATGCCCAGTGTTGTATTGGTCCTAAATCACAATCGTCTTCCATGATTAAGGCACAAGGTTCATCTGTCTCTAAAAATTCTTTCAATGCCTTTAAATGAGATGTTGTACAACCAACTTCTCCAGATGTCATTCTATCAGGATATCTGCCCTTGAGAATATCACTTAGATCATCCTCTCTACCATCATATGCAGATATTCTCTTGTAGTTAGTAATCTCCCAATGCTTAAACTGATCTTCCATATATTTCCATCTGTCTGGTTTCCCATCAAGATTGATGCAGTATATCGGAGGCAATCCTTTTAGTTTGTATAATGCCTTGTTTTTATCCATGCTGAAGTATATCGTTCAAGATTTGAATTTTTTGTTTAAAAACATCGTGTTTACCATCCCACAAAGTTCCACCTCTGAAATGAAGGAAGTTACCTTCCATAAAGGTTTCCATATTTACTAAGGTTTGTCCTTTGTATTCTCCCTCAAACTTACAATCTATAGGGTATGGTTCAATATTATTTTGTAAAAGGAAGTTATGAGACTCTCCTCCAGTATCGCACATTTCTCCACCAAAGCAACCAGGAAAAAATTTAATCTCAGAATCATATTTTTTTATATGAGGCATATTCAATAGAGTAAAACCTGGCCAGAGATAATCAACCTCTCCTCTACTTTGTTTAAAGGAAGCAATCTCTTTACCTTTCATGAACTCTACCAAGTCCAATTTTTCCATCAAGAATATATCACTGTCTATAAGGAATACAATATCATTTAAACACGATACATATACGATATTGTCTAATGCAAACTGAATTGCATTTGCGTGTGACATTGAAGGACCTGAAACAGGTGATCTTGTGTTTCTAAACCACGTTGCTACATCAGAGTGTCTCGAACATACATCCATGAATTGATCATTCATAGAATCTTGCTTTGAATCATCTATACAAATGAGTTCAAAATCATTAGAAAGATTCTCTTTGAACTTTGCTATCTGTATGTCTAGAAAAGTTGGAGAGTTAACTACTGGGGAAATTATTTTTACTTTCATTTTTTCTGAAGCACCACCTGATATTCATCCATAACTAATTCAAATCCATTTTTCATAAGGAAAGGAATTGAATACTTTGCTTTACCATAGTCAGACTCTTCATTATCAACAATTTTAGGTGTTGTGTTTCTAACATCATCAATAAGGATTACACCATTCTTACTCATTATATCACACCCTGCAATCAACTGTGCTTCTCTTAGATGCAACTCTGCTGTTGGTTCTATAGGATGCATATCTCCTGTATCCATATAAAGGAAGTCTATCTGTCCTTCTCCAGAGGATAAGAACTCTTCAGAAGACATTACATGATATTCGATATTAGAAAGACCCTGTGTTACTACCTTACTTCTCTCAATATGTAATGGATTAAAATCTACTGTTATAAAATCTATATCTGTACCTTGAATCATTTCGCCAATAACACGAGTAAAACATCCTGCAGACCAATCCCAAATGATAGGGTTATCTGGTTCCCAATATTTTGTATCAGACTCATTGCAACCAGGAAACTTACCATCAACATAACTTCTTGTAGTGCCTAATTCTACAACAGTTTTAAAATTATATTTTTCAACTTGATCCCAACAATACTTCATTGTATCGTATCTAAACTTAGGTATCCTCCCATAGTATTGTTCAAACTGCTCTCTGGTAGTATAATTCCAATGAGCATTGTCCATATACATCTTGTATTTTTCGATGGCATTAGACATTATAAATTTTCCTCCACTGGTCTAAGGTCTTACTCTGGTGTTCTTTGGCACACTTCTTCATTATACCACGAATTTTCTTTTTGTGCTCCTTTACNATTTNNAATGTTTCTGGAATCTCTTCAAAATCNTCAATATAAAGAGCAAACTGATCATAGTATTCGTTATACCATTCACAAACATCTGTGGTATTTTTATATAACCCACTACCAAACCAGTAGTTATTAGCAGATGAAAGATGAAAAAGAAAATCTTCTGATGGAAGNATNACAGGTAAACCTATATTCATTAATTCAAAAGCAGCAAATTTAGAATANTGTTCTGGTAAAATAAANTATGCTTCNTANTTTTTAGCNAGTTNTACNAGTCCTTTNTAACCNCTATACTTACAAGGATCTGCTGATAGATCATAGTGTTCCATCATTTTTACAGAGTCTTGCCATAAAGTATCATTATGATACCTAGAAACTAATATATCTCCTCCTTTCAATTCATCTCCGTAATCTCCACCAAAACCAATCAACCCTAAGTCTTCATTCTCAGAGAGTGGTTTATCAATAGAAACTCCAATAGGACGAATTACTTCTTCAGTAAACTTAACTTTATATGCCTCTGCCCACATAGTTTCAAACTTTGTGTATGGAATTATCTTTACGTTATCCTTTCCTACTGATTCATTTATAAGATTATGAAAACTGTCGTTGAATAGAAGAAGAAATGATTTTTCAGGAAAA
>FUFK010050122.1_pt1 | contig 14324 bp, 11 predicted proteins | sample 1021851 | NCBI WGS metagenome assembly FUFK01 (sample SAMEA51879418, study PRJEB19060) | metagenome | reverse complement strand
GCATCCGCCAGCCCGCTTTCAACCAGTGCAGCATCAAGAATGGTAACCCACTCGTTTCGTCGTGCTGATTGGAGGCCGTGCCGGTTTGTTTGTGTTCTTTCATGCTGCTCAATCACAGCATCGTCTCCTGCAAATGTGCGAGATAATCGAACGAAGCGTTTGGCCACATCTGGTGTTGCTACACCCCCAAGCCAGAGCTCGAGTCGATCGACGCGACCTCCTCCTCGCGACATCCAAATCCACGTCTTGTCTATCCCTGGCCAGAACGATTCAACAATCGCTTCGACTCCGTCCCTGAGTTCTTGGGTTAACCTTGGAGAGAGATCAAGAACGATGCAAGGTCCTTTTTCGGTCGATGCAAGGTAGGGTTTCCATGCCGCAAACACGCTGGGGAGATTCGGTTGCATCTCGTCGAGATCATGNGTTCGGGAATTTCGAGGTCGGGCAGGATCAAGCATCAGCAACGCAATGCTGTTGTTTTCAAATCCTGCAATCGATGAAATTTCGTCGCTGGCAGTTCCATCACCTGCGACCACGATTGAGCGACGATGCCACCCTTGGCCATAGGTGGAAAAACGACGGGCAATCGTGTTGAGATTAAGACAGGTCGCAATCGCTCTGTCATAATCAAGTTCGATTCCAAGTGCCGGCCGCTTGAGTCTTGAAGCATAGGCTGCGAGTTGGATGCCTGAACCGCATGCACAATCCAAAACCACTCCCGATGGAAGTTCGAATTGTGCNATGTAATCTGCACGCGTCATCGCCACTTGCCAAGGTGTGGCAAGTGGTTTGCCTTCGCTTGCATGAAAAAAGGAAATATCCTTCANAGAAGCGTCCGGGACAGGATGACCCGTTATGGCCTGTTCGGAGGGAATCAACAGTTCCAATCGTTTCACCTACTGAGTGATGTCGGAACGGGTGAGAATGCTCTCAAACGGGATGCCTGCGCTTGCAAATGCCTCCACACCGCCTTCTTCACGGTCGAGAATGCTAATGACTGCAAGAACTTCACACGTCGTTGTCTCCCGAATCCTTTCCACTGCCTGAATTGAAGAACCCCCGGTTGTGGTGACATCCTCAAGGATTACGATGCTACCCCCTGCTGCAATCGATGCACCTTCAATGCCCGGAGGGTTGTTGGTTTTTCGACCTCCTCGGCCTTTCGGGGATTTGCGAACCATGAACCCTTTCCGATGGTTCGATTCAGAACCTGTAATAACAATCGCCGTTAATGGAACGGCGCCTAATTCAAGCCCTCCGACAAAATCAGGATTCAATGCATCCAAGCGATGATTAAACAAGCGTGCAAGGAGCTTCGAAGATTCGGTGTGCATCATGACTGGTTTCATGTCAAAGAACCATCGGGACTGCCGCCCAGAGGCGAGCGTGAAGGCCTCATCTGAGCCCCCGTCCAAGAAGGCAAGTTCGCGAACCATTTCCACCAGCCGGTTCCACTCAGGGAGTGTTTTCAGTGAATCGTGAACGCTCATGCATCGACGGTGTTCCATCTAATGCATGAATGTTGGGCTACAACAAGAGATATTGGTTCGCCGATTGCATCATAAAGTTTCGACAACAACGGTGGTGCGGGGGTCGATGATCATGTCTTCAAAAGCATCAACCAATGAACTCAACCCCTTGATTGGTATCGACATTCCCCGCCTCGAGAAAGAGATGGAACGCTACCAAAATATCCTCGACGAGCAAGCTGATCACGCATACAGAGTGGCTGAACAGGCAAGAAATCTCGGTCTTGATCCCAAACCATTTGTCGAAATCCCAAGAGCGGCGGATCTTGCGAGCCGCACAGAAAAACTCCTCGTCGAGCATTTGGAATCCTATCCTGTCGCAGATGACATCCGTGCATTGTTGGCTGAACACGACCGTGAGACGACCTCGATTATGATGGCTCAACGAGTTGCAAAAGGTTTCCGAGAGAAGGGCTACGACATGGTGAAATCGATTGATGTTGGTCTCCGAGTTGGCCTAGCAATCCTGACCGAAGCCGTCCTTGTTGCGCCTTTGGAGGGAATTAGCGAAGTCCGGCTGCTGAACAACGTGGATGGTTCCGCCTTCGTTTCCGTTCACTTTGCGGGACCGATTCGGGCTGCAGGTGGTACTGCGCAAGCGCTTGCAGTTCTGATTGCTGACATGATTCGGCGCGAGCTAAAAGTCGGCCCATACATACCGAGTGACGGGGAAGTTGAGCGGGTAAAGGAAGAGTTTGGACTGTATCGCGGCAACCTTCAGTATCGCCCATCGCCTGCAGAGATCGATGAAATTGTTCGCGCATGCCCAGTGATGATTAACGGTGAGTCAACTGAATCGATTGAATGTGCGGGATACGGACGCGTTCGCAACATCGATGAGGCCCGCATACGAGGTGGCGTTCTCCTCGTCATTGGAGAAGGAATGTGTCTCAAAGCCCCAAAAATCCGAAAGCACACCGAGCGACTCGATGTTCCTGGCTGGGATTTTATCACCAAATTTGCCTCCAAAGGCAAAACGGATGGTGACGATTCCGAAAACCATGGATTCAAGACTCGCAGAGTTGCTCCGATTGACATATTCATGAAGGACATTATTGCTGGAAGACCTATATTTGGCGGGCCACAACAACCNGGCGGATTCCGTTTGCGCTACGGCCGAGGGCGCCCCTCTGGTCTTGCGGCAGCATCACTCAATCCTGCTTCGATGCTGGTCTTGGATGATTTCATCACCATNGGNACCCAAATGAAAATTGAACGCCCGGGAAAGGCCTGTGCAGTCACACCGAGCAGCGATTCTGAAGGTCCTTGGGTCGTTCTCTCCTCCGGCCAATTCTTGCGTATTGATGATGCTGAGCAACTCAGAAAGGTTCGACCTGATATTCGATCGATATGGGACAATGGGGAGATTGTCATCGGTTATGGGGAATTTTTGGAGAACAACAAGAATCTCGTCCCTGCTGGGTACTCGAGTGATTGGTGGGCAAGCGATCTCATCGATGCATTGGAGACTTCAGACGATGTAGANGCCTTTGCAACAATCTGCAAAGGCCTTGAACCCCATCCTGATGGGGTTCCGGGTGCGACAAAGGTCGAAGATGCAAACGCACAATTCCACGTTCGCCGGCGTTGGCACCGCTACCTTTCGAAACTGACCCTCACCTGGGATCAAGCGTCAGCCATTGCAGAACGGTGGAGGACTGCACTTGCACCTCCGCACAACCCATGGTTCCTNGACCTACCAATCGAATGGGTTCCCGCCTTCTTAGAGGCGTTGAAACAAGGGGTGATCGAATCGTCGATTGAGCTTGATGTTGAAGTTGCACACCCGTCCAGTTCGACAACTTGGCTTCGATTCAAGGGCGCTGCAAAGGGATGGGATGCGACAGCAATGGATCGGTTACAGCCAGAGGTCATCCCTCCGCTGCAAGAAATTCAAACGATTGGCCTAGAATTCAGACCTGANGAACCAATCTTTGAGGAATCGCTGCCCGAGGGATGGACATTCATGCAACACGGTTTGCTGAAAGGTGCTCTGCTACTGCTTGGTGTTTCCCATCACCACGATGGTGATGACATCGTTGCGACTTGCGGTTGGCAGGCAATGATTAGCGGACTGGGTTACACCGTACGAAACAAACAACTGCATCAGCGTGTTGACATGAAATCGTTGGTCGATCAGCGGATTGTTGAACTCCGAAATTGCAACATTGTCTTGCGCAACGAAACAAAGCGCCTCGAGGAATTGAGAAAACAGCGGTCCACCGTTCGTATCGCTGCAGAAACGGAAGCACGACAACGTGGATTGGGTATTGCAGAGACAGACCAAGTTGGACAGGATGCTGCTGACTCAGTCGAGGATACTGGTCCCGAAGATGTTGCCCTGTACTCATCATCGTTGAGGATTCACGATAACCATGTTGTCGATGGGATTCTACCGTTGATTCGAGAAACATCTCCTTTGCGTTGGGAGCATGCTGCACCTCAACGAATAGGATGTCGTATGGGTCGGCCTGAGAAATCAGCTCCCCGTGAGATGACGCCTCGGTCTCACACACTCTTCCCCATCGCACTTGAAGGTGGAAATCAGCGCTTGATTTCCAACGCAGCTGGCAAGGGTTCAATCCGCATTCAAATGGGGAAGAGGATTTGTTCAAAATGTGGCAAGGATTCTCCATTCATTCGATGCCATCATCGCGTTCTTGACGATGCGGGTATCCCAAAGGTGGGAGAAACCTGCGGCGGACGAACCGACATGAAGGAGTCAACTGGGAAAAGTCGGCGCCGGGGTGAAATGCAAAGTGTTCCGCTTGAAGCGATTCTTGAAGATGCACAACTTCGAATCGGCATGGGGCGATTGCCTCAACAAGTCAAGTGCGTAAAGGAACTAAAAAGCAGGAACCAAACGCCAGAACCCATCGAAAAAGGGCTCCTTCGCGCCAAATACGACCTCCCTGTATTCCGTGATGGAACCATCCGATTCGATATGAGTGACGTTCCCGTGACTCACTTTACCCCAAAAGAAATCGATGTTGATTGGAAACAATTGCATGCACTTGGCTACACGCACGATTGGGAAGGTAATCCATTGGAAAGCAATGAACAGATGCTTGAACTGTATCCTCAAGACTTCATCGTGGCAAGAAATGCTGCTGACTATTTTCTTCGAGCCGCACAGTTTATTGATGAAATGTTGGTGAAATTTTACGGATTGGAACCATATTACAACGCCGCCAACAAGGACGATCTGGTTGGCAGGCTCATTTGTGCTCTCGCACCGCACACATCCGGTGGTGTTTTGTCTCGTATCATTGGTTGGGCGGACTGTTCTGGTGGTTATGCACACCCGCTTTTCCATGCAGCAAAACGACGAAATTGCGACGGGGATGAAGATGCAATTATGCTGCTCATGGACGGTTTGTTGAACTTCAGTCGAGAGATTTTGCCCGCCAATCGCGGTGGCCAGATGGATGCTCCACTGGTTCTCACCACGAGATTAAACCCAACTGAAATCGATAAGGAAGCACTCAATGTTGACTCAGCATGGTTCTATCAACGCCAATTCTACGAGGCAACCCTCAGTCAACCGCATCCGAAGGACATCGCAGATTCAATGGATTTCGTTGAACGCCGTTTGGGATCTGTTGCTGCGGTACGCGGATACGGTTTTACACACGATTGCAAGCGGATTGATGAGGGTCCTGAACTCTCCGCATACAAGACACTTGCAACCATGATTGACAAGATGAACGGTCAGTTAGACCTCTGTCAGCGATTACGGGCGATCGATGCACGAACCGTTGCCTCGTCGGTCATTCGATCCCATTTCCTGCCGGACCTGCGCGGAAATCTGAACGCCTATGGGCGTCAAAAGATACGCTGCCTGAAGTGCGGGCATTCGTATCGAAGAATGCCTCTCGCCGGCCAGTGTATCCAGCCAGAGAAAGCAGTCGGACGTGGCCTTTCGGCGCACGGTGTTGCTCGGGATGAGGGCGGTCTATGCGGCGGCAAGCTCGCACTAACGGTATCGGAAGGCGCTGTTCGAAAGTACATCGAAGTCACCAAACACGTCATGGATACATACGGGGTCGATACATACACTCGACAAAACATGGAATGGTTGGCAGGCAGTGTGGAGTCCTTGTTCAACAACGACCGGGCTCGCCAAATGTCCCTTAGCGATTTCCTGTAATCAAAGCGTGATTGGATCTCGCCACGGAGAGTCGTCATCTTCGGATTGTCCTTCAATTTCTGGCATTCCAATGCTTACCTTCCGAAATTCTCTTGGTTTGTTATCTTTAATTTCGGTTTGTTCAATGCGCTTTGCAATGAAGTTTCGAGTGGCCGATTCGCCAAAAGCAATGGCTACAAGAAGAAGAGAGAGCAGAATATGGCCGAGGGTTGCAATCGGCGCAAACGGAGTGATGTTCAGGTGTTGTATGGCGATTACGTTCTCGTCGATTGTGGTGTTGAGTGTGTACTCCCCAGGCGGCAGTTCTGTTTTGAGTGTAGCAGGCTCGTTGGTTGAGCCGGCCCAATTCAGCACCACCTCGTTTGAGGCATCGATGAGTCTCCAAGAAGCATTGGCCGTGCGAGATGGATCGTCTCGATGAATGAATTCTGTTGTGATTGTAATCGGTAATTCAGCATCGCTTCCGAAAACTGCTTTGAGAGAGACCTGTCGTTCTGGTTGAAATTCAAATCCTTGGTCGTTGAGTTGTTGTGATGCTTCGTTTGCAGCAACGTTTGCCCAGATCGTGTTGATGATGAGGAGAGCAACAATCCACAACGAAAGGTTGAGTATCCGCTTACGTTCCATGGAAATCAAAACCCCAAATCACCTTATCAGTTGGTGTTCGACACCAAGACGTCGCATTGATTCTTCCATCCATACCAATTTCTGTTTCTTCCGTTCGGGGTTTGTCGTGCCAGACCATGGCCCAACGTAATCCGTTCGGAAGCCCAAACATTCGATCTCTTGAAGGGAGCGACCCGCTGCTTGAATAAAACAAAGCGCTCGATCCCCATCCGTAAATCCTCCAGGATTGTACATCCCTTGGTAGTACTTGTCCGATTGATGCGTGAGCGTCAATGGAGGAGGTTGTTCAAACAAGGACCACCGAGCGACAAGTTCTTTCCAAATGTCGGTGTTGTCGCCGTGTGCATGCAAGACAACATGAATGCCGAATTTCGCTGCCTTCTCCAAATGTTCAGACCCATCCCCGTCGCTCACGACACAAAGGACGCGAGACAAGTCATCAATGGCCCCCACTGCTCCATCAGCAGCAACGAACAATGCTTCAGGGTATTCCGAGACCTGAATTGAATCGCTTCCTGCACCCACGGCAATCAAACGTTTTGCTGAACAAATTGCGCCCTCGAGGTTTGAAAGTGCCTCATCTCGGGATGTTGTGGACCATGAACGTTGATTGTACGGAGCAGCGCCTTGGAAGAGAATTGACATCGCATTTGCTGACGCATCATCTGCCTCCAAGGACCAACCAAAAGCTTGGCGAACCTCCTCCTGGAGCGAAATCAAATCACTCGACAAAGGATTGAGCACGGTCCTTCCAACCCGAGGTTGTTCAAGAAAGATATGGGTTGTCAGGTTCATATGGTATCGTGTTTGTACAATGGTTGTGCCGAGGCCGACCACTCAACCATCCATCACCGATGAGATTACGCTTGCGCGTTATCCATTTTTGCCACAGGCAAGCGGTTGGATTCAGCAAATGGCTGCAAAGCACAACATTACTCTGGACGATTTGCTCGAAGGGGCGTTAATGGAACCTGCTCGGAAACGAGCGCGTATTCGTCTTATCGACAGTGTGCAATCAAAGGAAGGTGTCGAGTTGAGCGGTGGTGATATTCATACAGAGGAGGGGCGATTGATCGAAGCCTTCTCGTTTTATTACGCTCGATTGGTCATTTGCGCATCCGAAGACGAACGGTTGTTGGCTCGGTGGTCACAGGCTGAAGCCGCCCGCGCTGAACATCTCTTGATACGGGACAGTCAGAATTTACTCAACATTGCCAATACCTACATTTCAGTTCTTGAGCAATCCCGAGTTGGACAGTCAGCACAACGAGGCATGATTAGTACAGACATCCAATCGCTTCGACAGTCGCAAGATGGTCTGGAGTGGAAACTCGGCCTTGCTGATTTTGTCGAAGTTTGTCCACGAATTACAGGAAACCGTTGGCGGTTACCAAATTGCGATGTCGATGCTGGGATGGTTCGACTTCACAATGAACAAAAGTACTCTTCCACAGCAAAACTCGCTCGGCTTTTGCGGGAACACATCAAGTCCGATGTCGAGCGTGAGGGAATCGAAAAGATGGCAGAGGTAACGACCGACCTCGCAGTGCGTCTCGCTGAACCGGTTGGAATGGTACGGAATTTACTTGCTCAGAAAACGAGCGATGCGATTGCACTGGTCGGTGCAGAAGAAGACGATTGGCCCCCCTGCATGCGGAAAGCTGTAGCGGATTTGTCTGCAGGCGTCAACGTCAACCACTTTGGCCGCCTATTCCTTGCTTCCATGGCTTCGACGTTGGCATTGCCTCAAGAGGCATGCGTTGATTTCTTTCGCGGCGCACCTGATTTCGACGAAGGCACAACGACCTATCAGGTTGGTCACGTCTTCCAGCATGGGTACACGCCATCAGGTTGTGGAAAACTCAAGGTCAATCACAACTGCCCGGTCCTACCAGGCGATGACCGGCTCTGCGACCAACCATGGCTCGATCATCCCTTGAAATACATACGAGCGACGCAGCGAAGGAAGCAACGCCAGCGACAGGCAGAAGCACCCAAAGAGGCGGTGGAAGAACCTCCCAATGAAGCAAGAGTTTGAAGTGGAGGAGTGTCTACCCTACGACAAGGGAGCCCATGGCACGCATACTCGTATTGACCGTTGACCGAGACAACGATCTCGGCATCAAGACGTCAATTCGCGGCCCTGTTGTTGGTCGAAGGCAAGTTCTTACTGCTGCCTTAAAACTTGGAATCGCAGACCCTGAGGAGAGCGATACAAATGCAATACTGGGAGCCCTTTCCCAGCACGACCTCCTTCTTGAGAACGGGGCAGATGAGGATGAGGTTGAGGTTGCGATTCTCACTGGAGACGAAAAGGTGGGCGTACGTTCAGACCGCGCCATTTCTGCTCAACTGGAGGAGGTTGTATCGTCTTACCAACCCGATGAAGCAATTCTCATTACCGATGGTGCTGAGGATGAAGCGGTTTTACCGATTATTCAATCGCAAGTCCGAATCGATCACGTTGAGAAAATCATTGTGAAACAGTCGAAAGGTATCGAAGGAACCTATTACTACATTGTGAAGGCACTCGAAGATCCAAAATGGAGAGCTCGATTTATGGTCCCTCTAGGCCTTGTTCTTGCTATCCTTGGGCTTGGAATCATGCTGCCGAACGAAATAGGCGGCATCGTAATAGGAAGTCTTCCTCTTCTTCTCGGATTGTTCATCTTCGCCAAAGGCGCTGGAATCGAAACCACCGTCAACCGCGTTATTCAAGAGATGCGAGAAAACGCTGATGCGGCGATGTTCTCGTCCTTGTTGTGGACTGCGACTGTTTTCAGCGCTATCTTTGCCGGCGCAGAGGGATGGCAAACGTTCGATGATCTCGTTGATACCGAAACGAAATCCATTCTATGGATGCAAGTTGCAAACTCCTCGTTAGCGTGGATTGTTATTGCTTTCCTGACCTCAACTGCTGGATTCATGTTGTTGCGCCTCAAGCGAGGGAGTTTCTCGGGGTCATTGATCGTGCTGAGCATCTTCGGTATGGTGGTCTATTCCTTCGTCAATACTTCACTGCAAATTGCAATCGACATTCTTCAAGGAAATGCCTATGAATTCGAGGTATCAAACATCATCAATACACTCTCTGTTCCATTCGGATGGATTGCAGTCCTTTGGGTGACAATGACCATTCTCAAGGGACTGCGACAAAAGCAAGCCCAATCGGAACGCTATTGGGGCATTTAACCCGATTCAATTTGCGCACAATTGTCCTCAAACCTCAAATTGAGGAAGGATAACCCAGCGCCATGAGTTCCATCTCCGCACAGGATTTGCAGCGATTATCAGGATTGCAGGGATACGATTTAACCCTCGAAGTTGATGCTCTCTCTCGAAAATATGGCATGAGTTCAGAGCAAATTATGGCCGCTCTTCGTTCTGCAAATCCATCAAGTCAAGCAACTCAGGAGCCATTCCAACCTGTAGCAAGCAAAGCTCTACCAGAACTCCCAACTCAGCCTCGTCAAATTTCGATGGAAGGACTGCATTTTGACTACGACCCAACCGCTGAGGCAAAAGACCGCCGCACAAAAGTCGATCAGGCAATTGTGTGCCCTGGATGCGGGGTTGCACTTGGTATTCCGAGTCGAAGGCCCATCCGAATCAAATGTCCACAGTGCCTCCACGAAGCCCTCTTTCATTGATGCAACCTCCAGAATTGGATTCTTAGCGCATCGATGCGAGATTTGATTTATTGGGTTCATTTGAACACGCCATGGACCTGGGGACCAATCCGCGAATGTGGCCGTACGAGCCATCAAATTCTCCCCTTCCGTTGCCACCTCAACCTCTTGTTTTCACCCAACAGCATCTGCATTGGATCAATGCTGAGCACGTCGAATCCAATTCAATGTCGCTTGATCAAATCAGAGATAGCGTCGCAGGGTGGAAAACGGATTCGGGGATGAGTGTGGATGCATTGCTTGAGCAAGAGGGCGTCGTTCCGATGGCTGAGCGAAGACCAATCCTGCTTCTTGGTGAGCTTGCAAACCCACGCAGACTTATCGATGTTAACGCTGGACCTCTTCCAATCATTAACGTGCGAATCGATGATTTCTGTCGGACTTGGACCGATACACTCGATTCACGGATGATGAATCCAGGCGTCCATCATGTGACTGCTGCGCGGACGCCAGGTTGGTGGGAATCGGCTCATCTTGGATTTGCAACCATGCCCCAAATTCGTCAATTGATGGAACATCTTGAAGACGGGTCACGAGGAAAGTGGAAGCCCGGAAAACTTGCTGAAGGCCAGCTGCACCTATTGCATGATGCAACATTGGCCCCTCCAACCATCGATGATTTGGTCTGGGATGGTGAAAGCGAACGGATTGAAATTGAACGACCTCCTTTCGACGGTCCAGAATTACCTCTGGATGAAATCTTTACACCGTTGCATACGCGTCAGGGATGTTACAATCATCGTGGTCGACTGGCTCGATGTGTTCATCATTTGCATCGTGCATTCCACAGCAACATCTACCGAAGAGGTTCTGCCCGGCAGTGGGATGATGTCATATCTGTTCAAAAGCGATAAGAAAAGCCTCATGAGGCGCAACCGCTTCGCTATGACCAGAGGGATTTGATGATTATCGCACCCAGTGTCCTAACCGCTAACCTTGCAGCACTTGGTTCCGCATGCGATGAAGCCGTCAATGCGGGCCTTGATTGGCTTCATCTGGATGTTATGGACGGGAATTTTGTCCCGAACCTAACGTTCGGTCCGCCGGTCATCAAACAACTACGTCAGCACCTTGGTGACGGACCAGTCTTTGATGCACACCTGATGGTTGAGAATGCTGAATCGATGTATCAAGACTACATTGATGCCGGGTGCAATCACCTTACTGTTCATGTTGAGGCAGTCAAACATCTTCACCGCCTCCTCCACGCAATTCGGGAAGGAGGAGCAACAGCAGGTGTCGTTCTCAATCCAGGAACACCTGTTGAAGCAGCACTTGAAGTCCTTCCAGATGTTGATCTTGTCCTCATCATGAGCGTGAACCCAGGTTTTGGTGGACAATCCTTTATTCCAACCGTGGAATCAAAAATCCGCACCCTTCGGAAGGCCATTGACGAACAAGTCGCTTCTGGTGGACGGGATGTCCAATTGCAAATCGATGGAGGAGTCAAGGCTCACAACATCGCTATGTTGCGTGAATGGGGCGTTACGAATGCGGTCGTCGGATCCGGTCTGTTTAACGCCAACGCGAGCGTTGCTGACAACTTAACAACGCTTCATCAAGCCCTCAATGACTGAGTGATTTGATGAAGATCCTTCTGGTGACNCTGCTTCACCCACTGCCGACCAATGCGGCGAGAGGAACGTTCGTTGCCGATCATGCACAACTCTTGCGAGACATGGGCCATGATGTTCGCATCGTCAATCCGCTTCCAAGACTTCTGAAGTACATGGAACAAAGTCGATCAACCCTTACCGGTGTTGCCAAAGCACCGAAATATTTCGAGCACAATGAATTCGAGATACACGCACCACGGTACATTGCTTACACCGACCATCCATATCCATGGCTGACTGCACGTAGCATACGTAATCGCCGCAGATCGATTGAGAAATGGCTTGGAGATTGGCGCCCTGAGCGCATCATTGCGCACACTCTCTGGCCTGTTGGTGAACTCGCACGCTCACTCTCAAAGCGTTGGAAGGTTCCGTGGACAGGTGTTGTCCATGGTCATGATGTCGATGTTGGACTAACACATTCGACAACTGGAAAACGAATCAAGTCCCTCATGGAATCCGCCAATTCGATGGTGTTCGTCAGTGAAAGGTTGCGTACAACAGCGGAAAGCGCAGAAGTGCAGACAAAGAAAGCCTACACCATTCCTTGCCACAGTGAAATGGACGAGGAATGGGCAAGACCGATGAAAAAATGGAACGGTCGTTGGCGTCGAGAATCTATCGACATCCTCTTTCCAGCTGATCCAAGACGACCGGAAAAGAACCACTACCTCGCTCTTCAAGCAGGTGAAATACTCGAGCGACGAGGCTGGATTGTTGGCATGACAACGCTCAAGCAACAGCCGAGAAGCATCGTATGGGANCGNATGATNGTNGCNGATGTTACNCTCATCACCTCACANCGNGAATCNGGNCCNNTGGTCGCNNGNGAATCNATNCTNTGTGGAACACCNGTNGTTTCGACCAATGTTGGTGATGTTGCAACGTATTTACCAAAAGAATTTGTAATCGACAATCCAACACCCGAAGCACTCGCAGATGCGTGTGAAGCTGCTCTGGAAAAGGATTGGCAACGCTCACCAGTCACGCTTCCTCAGCGAGTGTCATCCCAGGTGGTGTCGCAACAATGGTCTTCGTTGCTTCAAGGCCTTGAGGAAGAAGAATGAACAAACCGATTCCTACCAGCGACCAGTAGGACTGTTGCGAGAGAGCTACGCAAGTCACAGTTACTGCACAAATCGTTGCAAGCCATTTGAGGGAATGTTCCTTGAAATACAGAAACCTGCGACTCAATACAATTCCAAGCATGAGCATAACAAAAGAAGAAGCAACCGACGCATAGGCAGCCATTTCAATGGCTCGGCCGATGCTTGTTTGTGCTCCAAGANCGATGAGAACGACGCCCAAAACGGTCGAAGATAGAACGACGGTNACGATCAACAACGTGAACATCCACGGTCGTTCCCCGGCCTGCAAAGCAGTGTATGAAGGGACTGAGAGCACCGTAAATGCCCAACCCGCTAAGAGAAGCATGAAGATATCCCGAGCAGATGCTCCCAATGTTCCATCAAAGTATTCGGAAGGAAAGCCGATTGGAAGAAGAATCCATACAATTGCAGCGCCGGAAACCAGCCCGATGGGGACAAGCGCAAAACAAATCGATTCAACTCTACCCAAATGTTGGTTGAACATCGCTGGTTGGTTCCGTGTTTCNCCTAGAACNGGAAGCAGGGCGGAACGCATTGCTTGTGGGACAAGGAGTCCTGCTAACCAAGCGAGTTGAGCGACATGGAACAGGGCTACTTCATCGAGACCTAATTCATTCGCAAGAATAAATTTCTCAATCCGAATGACGTACGGTAAAACTCCAAGTGTAATTGCAAATGGGAGCGCTGCAAAAAGGAGACTCTTTTTGCTGACCCAATCGCTTCCCAATTGAGAGGATTTTGCATCTCCAGAGATTTTTGCACAGGTCCAATATGCTCCAATCAAAGCAAGAATCAAGCCAACAATGGCTCCTCCAAAGAAGACTGCTGCATAAGCGACCACATCGGATGAATCGATGAAGTACAAGGAGGCATAACCAACGGTTGTCATCAGTCGTTCAATGACTTTCGTAATCGATTCAAATCGAGCATCCCCTGCAGCGCGTAAAGCGGCCCTTGGTGCATAGGAAGCGATGTGAACCAATGCAACACCAGCTCCAATCAGCATCAATCCATCATGTACACTTTGGGACAAAACGAGAGATACGACGATTGGTGCAAAAAGAATCACGACAAGTCCTTGAAGCCGATAAATTCGGAGCATACCAGGCCAAATCGCTGATGGGTTTCGCGGCCCATCTCGCGCCAATAACGTCGGCAACCCCAAATCAACAAGAAGGAAAAGTGTTGCAAATAGGTCAACAGCAATAACGAACAATCCATAGGATTCTGAGATCAAAGCCCGTGCCAGAATCAGTTGACCAATGAATGCCAACAGTACAGCGACCACATCAGCTGAGGCGAGCCATACACTGTCGCGACCAAACGAAGGTCGTCGATTCGTACCGGTCATGGGTTCTGCGAATCGATGAAGATGCATGAATCAATGGGTANCCTCTNCNNNGGCACGNAGTTTTCTTGGGTGTTAGGATAGCCCCTTACGAATGAAATTATACCATCTAAATGCTCAACAATAATCTATTCATGCAGGAGATAGATTAATCTAAACCAAAATCTAGTCAATCGTATGCAAAGCTTCCCTCCAGTTGGTGGAGGACCCATCATAACACCTGACGATGTTAAGGTTATTTCACCTATTTTTAAAG
>FUFK010066772.1_pt1 | contig 14326 bp, 9 predicted proteins | sample 1021851 | NCBI WGS metagenome assembly FUFK01 (sample SAMEA51879418, study PRJEB19060) | metagenome | reverse complement strand
TATAATTAAATACTGTGCTAATTAATGAAATAAATACCATATTGAAATTTAATGNAAGNCTTGGTATTGTACTAGGNTCNGGATTAGATCATATAGTTGATCTTTTNAATGATAAAATCATAATACCATATAGTAAAATTGATTCTTTTCCTTCATCTACAGTAGATGGGCACAAGGGTGANTTAATATCAGGATATTTTTTAGAGAAACAAATTTTGATAGCTAGAGGTAGGTTGCACCTTTATGAAGGAATTAAAAAAGAAGAAGTAATTATGCCTATTGAGCTNTTCCATGACCTAGGAGTTAAAAATATCATTATCACAAATTCTTCTGGTAGCTTACGTTTGGATAATAAACCGGGTTCACTAATGTTAATTGATGGTCATTATGATTGTACTTTTTTAGATAGCTCAAAGCTACCTGATTTAAAAGAGGGAGATAAATATTATAATGAAAATNTGGTTAAGCTTGCATTCATTGTAGCAAAGAAAAATAACGTAGAACTTTTAAAGGGGAAATATTGTTGGATGCATGGCCCCGCATATGAAACACCAGCGGAAATTCAATTTCTTCAAAAATTAGGTGGAGATGCTGTTGGAATGAGTACATTGCCTGAGGTTGAGGCCGCAAAAAGAAATAAAATGAGCACTTTAGTTTTATCTGTTTTAACAAATTATGCTGCAGGNTTAGATAACAAAACTCTCAGGCACGAGGATGTCTTGTTGAATGCAAAAAAAGCTCAGAAAAATTTTATTAAATTAGTAAAGAATATTATTTTAGACATAGGTACAGAATGAGCGTAAAAATAAAAAAAGAAATACAAAAAATAGAAAATGATATAATTGGCTATAGAAGAAACTTCCACCAATATCCTGAATTAAGTTTTAAAGAATTTAAAACTGCTGATACCATATGTAATCATTTGGATACATTTGGAATATCTTATGAAAAAGAAGTTGGCAAAACCGGAGTTGTTGCTGAGNTAAAGTTTGGACCAGGTCCTACGATTGCTTTAAGAGCAGACATGGATGCTTTACCTATTCATGAAGATAGTAAATTATCTTTTAGATCANTAAATGATGGTGTGATGCATGCATGTGGGCACGATGGACACATGGCTATCTTATTAGGTGTTGCACAAGCATTATCTAAGAATACTAAATTAAAAAAAGGAACGGTAAGATTTATTTTTCAGCCGGCTGAAGAAGGTTTAGGCGGAGCAAGGTATATGATAAAAGATGGATGTTTAAAAGGTGTAGATGAAATCTATGGATTACATCTTTGGAATTATCAACGCTATGGTGAAGTTGGAGTTAAAACTGGCCCTGTAATGGCATCGGCTGATTTGTTTGACATTGAGGTGATGGGAAAAGGGGGTCATGGTGCAACTCCGCAAGGGACTGTTGACCCGATTGTTGTGGCAAGTAACTTAATTACACAGTTACAAACGATAGTTAGTAGAAATACAAATCCTTTAGAAAGTACGGTCATATCAATTGGTAAAATTAATGGAGGGCATAATTTCAATGTTATTTCAGACCATGTGAATATGTCAGGTACCACTAGATCCTATACAGAATCAAATCAAAAAATGATAAAAAAGAGAATGAAAGAAATAATTGATGGTGTTTCAAAATCTTTCGGAGCAAAAATTACATTAAAATACAAAGATGGATATCCCCCTACTGTAAATGATGAATTTTCAACTAAAAAAGTATTAGATGCAGCAACCTCAATAGTAGGAGAAGGGGCAAAAAGTCCTTATTTATCCATGGGAGGGGAGGATTTTTCTTATTATTTGCAGAAAAGGCCAGGTTGTTTTTTCTTCATAGGATCTGCTCCAAACGAGCAAGAATTATTATCAACTCCTCATCATTGCTCTCACTTTAATATCGATGAAAGGTCATTACTTGTAGGGTCATCAGTTTTCTTAAAATTAGTTGAAAATTCATTTAGTTTGGGATGATTTATTTACTCGTTTTCATGTCGCCTCTTTTAATCAATGCGCAAATATTGATTACGGAATTATCGGATGGGATCAATGATCAAGGTATATCAATAAAATATATTGATGGAGCTAAAGAANCTTTCAAAGGTTTTGCTTTTAACTATTATCCAAACGGCAACAAAGAACTGAAAGGTAGTTATAATCGAGGTTTAAAAGATGGGAAATGGATTTGGTGGTATCCTAATGGTGAGAAATATAAAGTCGGTTATTATGTAAAGTCTATGGAGGATAGTATATGGGAATGGTGGTTTTCAAATGGACAATTGATGAAANGAGGAAAATACAAAAATGGTAAAAAAGAGGGAAGGTGGAGTGAGTGGTATGAGAATGGGAAATTAGCCAGCTCTTTTGGATATATGGATGATAAGCCTAATNGNAAGTGTCTTAAAAAATACAAAAATGGTAATAAGCAGATTGAGATAATGTATAATTATGGTATTAAGAGCGGCATTGAGAAAGAATGGAATGATGATGGCCTTCCTAAATATGAATATAATTGGAAAGATGGACTGAAAGATGGAGTTCAGATATTATGGGGTAGTACTGGATTAATTCTAAAAAAGCAAAGATACTCAAAGGGAATGCTTCATGGAGAATTTATAGATTATTATATAGATGGCCAAAAATCTGTAATTGGTAATTATAGATTTGGTGAAAAACATGGCCAATGGACTTATAATTATAAAGATGGTGTAATTGCATTAAGTGGCAATTACAGGAATGGAGTCCCAAATGGTTCATGGTTTTGGNTAAGAGCCAACAAGTCAGAGATGGTAAATATAGACTCGCCAGATACAGAGTGGGTAACAAAAAGAATTAAAGAGTGGGAAAGTATATATAATTAATAACCAATAGCTGATGTTTCATCTCTGCAATCTGTGCCACCATATAACCCATCATCCTCGATAATAATTCCATTCGCGACACCCATATAGCCATAGGTTTTTATTGTGTGACCACGCGATTGTAAATTTTTAATGATATCCTTTGAGATTCCATTTGGCTCAATGTACACTGTGTTTTCTGGTAGCCATTGATGGTGAATTCTAGGTGCACAAACTGCTTGTTTGATGTTCATATCATGAATGAATACATTTAATATACACTGTAAAACAGTAGTAATTATTTTAGACCCGCCGGGAGAGCCAATTGTCATAATAGGGGCGCCATCATACATGATAATAGTTGGAGTCATGGAACTTAGTGGTCTTTTGTTTGGTTCTATAGAATTTGCTTTGCTACCTACTAGACCCCAAAAGTTTGGAGTTCCAGGTTTGATAGAAAAATCATCCATTTCGTTATTTAGAAAAAATCCAGCTCCTGCTACGATATGTTTATTACCAAAATTTTGATTTAACGTACTTGTCACTGACACTGCGTTACCATCGCTATCTACGACAGAATAATGAGTCGTTTCATCGCTCTCCCTATCATTATAAATTCCCGAATATACTTCTTTGCTGGGAGTATGTGACTCCATAGATAAGTTTGAAATCCTCTTTTCCGCATATTTTTTTGACAAGAATAAATCTCTAGGATTATTCCAAAAATCAGGATCCCCAAGATGCTCTGCCCTGTCGGCATAGGCGCGTTTTGCAATTTCAGTTAATAGATGTATATAGTCAGTTGAATTCCAACCTAGAGTATCTATTGGAAAATTCTCTATAGCATTTAGCATATGAATCAATAAAAGTCCCCCTGAACTAGGAGGCCCCATTGAAATCACTTCNAAACCTTTAAATGTCCCAATTACTGGTTCACGATAAACGGATTGATATGCNTTTAAATCATTATGAGAAATAAGCCCATTGCCTCGTTCCATTTCTTTTATAATTAGCTTAGCGGTTGTACCATTGTAAAATCCGCTTATACCAAATTTTGATATTCGCTTAAGTGTCTTAGCTAAGTCTTTTTGAACAAAGACATCTCCTTGTTCCCAAGGACTTTCATCATGTTTGATAAATATTTTTGCTGCGGCATCGTTCTTAGTAAATGCCATTTTATAGTAGTTGTAAAGTTCTGCACGCCTTTTAGATAAAACATATCCTTTATCTGCTAATTTAATCGCTGGGGCTAATAATTGTTGCAAACGAATGTTTCCAGATCCATGATCTTTCCAGGCGGTTAACAAGCCATGTACTGTTCCTGGAACACCGCTAGAAGCTCTTGATGTTAAGGACATTTGAGGAATTACCGAGCCTGCCTCATCTAAGAACATATTTTTAGTTGATCTAGTTGGTGCTTTTTCTCTATGATCTTGAGAAAATATTTCGCCTTTTGATGTAGCGCCAATCATAAAGCCACCACCGCCAAGGTTACCGTTTTCAGGGCAAGTTACTGCTAGAGCAAACCCAACAGCTACAGCAGCATCTATGGCATTCCCCCCCTTCTGAAGTATTTTAATACCAGCAGACGATGCCTCATGATGTAAAGAAACGACCATTCCATTTTCAGAATATACTGGATCAGGGTAAGCGGCATAGTTTAGAGACAAACTAAAAAAGGCCAGAAAAAAATATCTATACATTAATTTATGTATTTAATTACANCAGACTATCTTGAATGATCTTTAATATATTTTCTACAGAATATCGATCTTGTTTTTGAGTATCTCTATATCTTATAGTTACTGTGCCATCATCCAATGTTTGGTGGTCTACTGTTATACCAAATGGTGTGCCGGCCTCATCTTGTCTGTAATATCTTTTCCCAATTGAACCCTGTTGATCATATAACACATTAAAATGAGGTTTTAAAATTTCAATGATTGACTTGGCTTTCTCCGGTAAACCATCTTTCTTTACTAAAGGACAAATAACCGCTTTTGTGGGAGCAATTTTAGGGTCAAATTTCATTACAGTACGGTTATTTTCCGTGTCTTCCCAATATGAGTCAGATAATACAGCTAATAGCATTCTATTCAAGCCAGCAGAAGTTTCAATAATGTATGGTAAATACCTTTCATTATTTTCTTGATCAAAATATTTTAGGTTTTTACCTGAAAATTCTTCGTGATTTTTTAAGTCAAAGTCTGTTCTATTATGAATTCCCTCAATNTCAGACCAACCAAAAGGGAAATTATACTCAATATCCCATGCTTCTTTTGCGTANTGAGCGAGTTCATTATCACCATGCTGATGGAATCTTAATTTTTNAGGCGAAATTCCAAGAACATCATTATAAAAGTCTANNCGTTTTTGCTTCCATTCNATTAAGGCATTATCATCTTTACCAGGTTGAGTAAAATATTGCATTTCCATTTGTTCAAATTCTCTGGTCCTAAAAATAAAATTTCTTGCGATGATTTCATTACGAAATGCTTTGCCAATTTGGGCTATTCCAAAAGGAATTTTCATGCGGGTTGAGCCTTGCACTAGTTGATAATTAACATAGATACCTTGAGCTGTTTCAGGCCTTAAATATGCTGTGGAGCCAGANTCTTCTAGCGGTCCTACTTGAGTTTTAAACATTAAATTGAATTGTCTAGGTGATGTCATTTTTCCAGTAGTGCCACATTTTGGACATTTCATATCCTCCCAATCTGTATTATCAATGTCATCTGCTAGTTCATCTGCTCTGTATCTAGCGCCGCAATGTTTACAATCAACTAAAGGATCATGAAATTCCCCTACATGNCCAGATGCTTCCCAAATTTTTGGATGCATAAGAATGCCGCTGTCTAAGCCAACGATATTCTCATGATTCCTNGTCATCTCCTTCCACCAAGCNTTAGCAATATTATTTTTTAATTCTACACCAAGTGGGCCATAGTCATAAACTGCTCCAAAACCTCCATATATATCTGAGCTTTGGTAAACAAANCCTCTTTGCTTGCAAAGTGATACTATNTTTTCTATCGTTTTGTTCATTTCTTTTTTCGTCTTTTTTTACGAGGTCTTTTTGGCGCTGCCCTCTTNAAATTTATCAATTCTGTTGCTTCTTCTAAAGTTATTGAATTAGGGTCATTATCTGANTTAAGTGCCGCATTTACTTTTCCATCTGAGATATATGGTCCATATCTACCTTCTTTTAACACCAATTCTTCGCCAGTATCAGGGTGTTTGCCAAGTGTTTTAAGTTCGCTTGAGCCTCTTTTTGATTTGCTTAAAATTTCTACTGCCTCATCTAAAGTAACGGTTAATGGAGTAGCAGGNCCTATAAGTCTTGCATTGGATTTATCCATTTTTAAATAAGGGCCATACCTTCCGTAATCAGCAGTTATTGACACACCTGTTTCTGGGTGCTCACCAACTGTCCTTGGTAATGAAAGTAATTTTACTGCCAGATCTAGATCTACAGATTCAATATCAGTCCCTTTTGGAATTGCTTTTCTCTTTGTCGATTCGCCCAGTTGCACATAATGGCCGTAAGGTCCTTTCTTTAACAAAATATCTTCTTTTGTTTTTGGGTCTTTTCCCAGCGTAGCATCTTTTCTTTGATCTTTGAAAAGTGAATCAATAATATCGTCTGTAAGATCTCCTATATATATATCTTGTGGAATTGATCTGGTATCTTCCTCTTTACGAAGATAAGGACCAAATTTCCCTATTCTAGCCTCTACGGTATCATCGTAACCGATAGGTAACGGTATTGTACATGCTTTTCCTATATCTACTTTTTCTTCTAGCATTTTCTCCAAGCCTAAATGAGCGTCATTCCCAAAATAAAAATCATTCATAAAAGGTACTGGCTCTAATTCACCTCTAGATATTGCATCCAGTTCATTTTCCATCTTAGCTGTAAAATCTCTATCAACTAGAGTTGAAAAGTGGTTTTCAAGTAATTGGGTAATTGCTAAGCCTAAGTAAGTAGGTGAGAGGTTACTTTTTGTTTTTTCCACATACCCTCTTCTTACGATAGTATCTAAAATAGAAGCAAAAGTAGAAGGTCTGCCAATGCCATTATTTTCCATTTCTTTTACTAAAGATGCTTCAGTAAATCTAGCTGGAGGTTTTGTTTGATGACTTTGAGAGCTAATCTGGTTACACATTAAAATTTCATTTTCAGACATCTCTGGTAATATTTTTTCTTTATTTGCAAGCTCTGCTTCTGGGTTGTCTTTACCTTCAACGTATATTTTCATGTAGCCAGGAAAAACAATAGTTTGTCCACTAGCTCTAAAATCTGTATCGGCATTTGAAATTATGACTGAGGTTTGTTTTAGTTTAGCTGGGAGCATTTGACTAGCAATTGTTCTTTTCCATATAAGATCGTAGAGGTTCCCTGCATCTTTTCCAAGTTTTTTAGANACAGTATCAATACTCTTAAATATTTTATGGGCTGGACGAATTGCTTCATGGGCTTCCTGAGCGTTTTTAACATTCGTCTCATAATTATTTGGATTTTTTGGCAAGAAATCATTCCCAAACAAGTCGGAAACAATATGTCTTGATCCTTTTACAGCTTCATTTGACAAATGAGTAGAGTCAGTCCTCATATATGTTATGAATCCATTTTCATATAGCTGCTGAGCAACTCTCATGGTATTTTTTGCAGAAAAACGTAGTTTTCTGGCAGCTTCTTGTTGGAGCGTACTTGTAGTAAAAGGAGGCTTAGGGTTTGAAGTCCTTGGTTTTTCATCAATCTTTTTTACTACCCAATTTCCACTATCTAATTTTGACAAAAGATCTTTTGCTTCTTTTTCATTTAGAATGATTACATCTTTATTTTTTAATGATCCTGTATTTGAGTCAAAGTCATTGCTAGATACGATTTTTTTGTCACTTATTTTGTTTAAGCTAGCTTCGAAGGCTGAATCTGAATTTTCTTTTTTCAATTCAACCTTTAAGCTAAAGTATTCTGTTTTTTTGTATTTTTGTCTTTTTCTGTCTCTTTCTATTATCATTTTTACGCAGGCTGATTGTACTCTGCCGGCAGAAAGAGTAGTATTAACAAAATTCATATTTTTTTGTANAGTNGCCCANAGAACNGGNGATACTTTATATCCAACTAATCTATCAATGATTCTTCTAGTTTTTTGTGCATTGATCATATTACTGTCAAGATCTCTACTATTATTCATCCCCTCAGTTACGCCTGCTTTTGTGATCTCAGTAAATTCCACNCGTTGTAATTTTTCATCTGGGACTTCACTAGCAAGATGAGCTGCAATTGCCTCACCCTCACGGTCAGGATCACTAGCAATAAAAACCTTTTTGGCTGCTTTACTTTTTTTTCTCAGTTCTTTTATAAAATCTTTTCTGTTCGGTAACACATCTAGGGTCATTTCAAAATTATTTTCAATATCTATACCTAATTTGCTTGATGGGAGGTCTTTTACATGACCAACGCAAGCTACTACTTCAAACTCACCATCTAGATATTGCTCAATAGTTCTGGCTTTTGATGGTGACTCTACAATTATTAGTGATTTTTGATTCATTATATTATGCGTGTAATTCTAGTTGNTGTTTGGTTTCGANTTTTGAAGATGTAAAATGTAAANGAAAATATTAAAATGTCAAACTTTTGAAATAAGAAATTATNTTCTCAAGGTCTACTTTTTCTTGTTCTCCATTTTTTAGNTCCTTTAATTGTATTGTCCTAGAATTAAATTCNTCGTCCCCAATGATNATTACATAGTCAGCATTAGATTTATTAGCATCACGCATTTGCGACCTCATACTTCTTCGAAGCGTTTCACAAATCACTTTATATCCAATGCTTCTCAATTTTTTAGCACTGTTTTGTAATATACCCATAGCTTCATCATTAGTACAAATAGCGTATATAGTAGGGATTTTTNGGCTAATCTTNTTTCTATTTTTAGCTGCAATTATTACTCTTTCCATCCCTGCAGCAAACCCCACTGCAGGTGCATCTTTTCCACCCAATGATCCTACAAGACCGTTATACCTGCCACCACCAAGCAAAGCATCTTGCGCGCCCAAATTTTCTGAGCATATTTCAAAAGTCGTTTGGGAGTAATAATCTAAACCTCTTACAAGAAGCGGGTCAATCTTGAACGGGATTTCTAAATCATTTAAAAATTTTTGGACTGAAAAGAAGTAGTTCTGATCATCATTCGTATAAAATTGTTCAATTTTTGGCGCTGATTTAACTATTTCTATCTCATCTTTATTTTTTGTATCTAAAATTCGCAAGGGATTTTTTTCAAGTCTTCTTTGACTAACTTCTGATAACTTAGGGATGAAAGGATTNANATATTTTANTAATTCACTTTTAAAGTTTTCTCTACAGGATTTTGAGCCTATGCTTGATAATTTTAGTTCCAAAGATTTGATCCCAAATGACTTAAGAATGTCCCAGCCCAAAGATATAACTTCAGCATCTTGTTCTGGATTAGCACTACCTATAGCTTCTACACCAAATTGGTGAAATTGTCGTTGTCTGCCTTTTTGTGGCCTCTCCCTTCTAAATGATGGTCCGATATAGTATAATCTTTGCAAAGGAGATTGCCCACCTAAATTATGTTGGATGTAAGATCTAACAACCGGAGCTGTCAATTCTGGCCTTAATGATATGATTGACTTGTCTTTATCTTCCCATGAATACATTTCTTTTGAGACAATATCAGTCTCTTCTCCGACCCCGCGATTAAAAAGAGATGCGGTTTCTATTATCGGTGTTCTAATTTCACTGTACCCATAAAGATTTGAAGTTTTATGGACTTGCATTTCTAATTCTTGCCAATCTTTAGTCTCGTTTGGAAGAATATCATGTGTGCCTTTTATAGATTTAACTTGAGCCATTTTTTAATAGTCAATTCCAATCAGAGCTTCAACAGCTTTTTTTTCATAAAGTTTTGGGATGAAAATTCTAACTATGTTATCGATCAAAGAATTGCCGCTAGTATTTAATGCTGAGCTAGCCCAATCAGATTTTGCATAGTGAGGTATCTCTTCATTATTCAAAATTTCAGTTATCATATCTGCTGTTGTGCTACTATAAATTGGTTTCAAGGCTACCCAATGCATGTCAGGTATTGGAATATCGATTGAACAAGCATCTATTAGTTCTAAATTGCAATCACCACATTTTTCATTGTTTTCAAAATATTCAGCATGGCATTTAGGGCATATCATTTTTTAATTTTAATAAATTTTATGTGCATAATTTGATACGATTATTAATTAGAACAAATAGTTGATTAGAACGGAGAGCTTGAGTAAACACCGCCTTTCTTTTCAACTTTTAGATCTTTCAAGGTGGGAGATTTTACATTTAACCTAAAATAAACTCCTTGCCCAATCCCTCCTGGAGTCCAATTCAGTGACAATTCCCAACAATGTAAATCTCGATTAATGGAAATNTTGTGACTCACGAGATCTTTTTTTATCATATCAAATCTTGCTCTATATGCAACTTTCCAATGTTTAGATAAATTTATATTTGAAGAGGTATTGACCCAAAAGGTTTTGGCTTCATTCAATGGGCTATAGGCACTGTAATTATAACTTAAACTAATATTTGTACTCCAAAGACTGCCATTGTTGATCGAGTTTTTAAAGTTATTAATTGGGTTTTCTAATCCAGGTCCTCCTAAGTCGTTATCTATACTACNAGAATCAGCTCTAAAGGCAGAGTTATTATCTCTGGTAGATTTGATTTTACCATTCAATCTAAACCCAGTTGAAAAACGAGCATTTGTTAATCTTGGGCTGATGATTCCATACTCGTTCTTTCTAATTTTTTCAATTCGCATATTTGATTGTTTATCAAAACTATAGAAGTCATGAGTTGTTGAAAGGTCGAGATTTAACTTCCCAAATATTTTTGATCTAAGTGATGATCTCAGGTTAGAGAATTTATATTTTTCTGCAGAAAAGTTATAACTGCTGCTCATTCTTAAACTAAATAAGTCAAATTTTTTCTCTTCCTCGTTAATTATGGATTTTGCCTGAAATATATTGTTCAAAGAGAAATTAATGTTTTTCTGTTCATTTGACGGTGTTGAACCTGCCATTGTACCTGCGAATTTATCATGCTTAATTATTTCGCCAGTAGATAGGTCCTCATAATTATCTATATATCCAAGATCATAACCTAAAATTGGTTTGGAAAAGTCAGGCGTCCATGAAAAACCAATAGATGGTGAAGCTACATGACGAATTACTTTTATTGGTCCAACAGGAATAGCGAACAGGCCATATAACTTTGTGTTTGCATTCAAAGATATATTTCCAGTAGTTCTGGACTTAAAGCCAGTTCTTTCAATTTTTTGGTAACTACTTAAAGAATCCACCCATATATTATCATAATATCTATTTACCCAGTTAGATCTAAAGTTAATATTTGGGTTTATATTAATATGCTTCAAAATTTTTATTGGAGCATTCAATGAAGCTGTATGTGTCCAGCCTGCATCTTGAAATAAGGTGTCAATTGCATTTCCATTTTCGTCCCTTTGCCAATCATAAGAGTTAAGTGAATCAGAAAAAACCGACTTGTAATAATTTTTATCTTTTTTGGTGAAGTTAAATCCGTAATTCCAATTAATATTATTATACCATTTTTTATTAAGAGCTGAGGAAGGGAATAAAGAGCTTTGACCATGTCTAAATGAAATTTTTGGTAAAGTTTTATTCGAAATATTTATTTGTGATCCAGAATTAGTGGGACTAACAAAGTAGTTGCTAGCTCTATCTACTTTTTTATCTACTAGTAGATCTCGATTTGAATATAAATTTATACTTAATGAGTTTTTTGAATCAGGCCATCTTTTTGAGTAAGTTACATTCGAGGTAGCTTTTTGGTCCATCCTCTGAGCCACATTTAATCCGTAATTTCTATTATAATCACCATTACTTGAATAGGTTGTATTTGCATTGAAATTTTGATTGTTTCTTAATTTTTGAGTGTGGTTCCATCTAACATTAAAATTACTATTCCTGTTTTCTTTTAAAGAAATTATATCTTCACTATTTGATAAAAATTGTTGATTTCTAACATATAAGCTCCCACTGTATTTATACCTCAATCTATATTGATTTTTTACATTAAAAACTGCTCCCTGTCTATCGCCAAAACTCAGTGTAAATTTTGAGTCCCAATAATCATTCGGTGCCCAATAAAATCCTAGTCCATCAATGTATTGCCCTCTAGACTTACTCTCTCCATAAGCAGGCATTATCCACCCTGAATGTCTTCGACCTCCTTGGTGCGGGAAAATAGCAANAGGAATTCCGAAGAGTGGTATTTCAGCAATTTTAAGGATAATTGGTTTAGCAATAACCACATCATCTTGAATTATTTTCATTTTATTTGATTCAAAATGAAAGTGAGGGGTATCTAGATCACAAGTAGTAAAAATAGAATTTTTAATGTAAATAGTTTTATCACTTTCGTTTCTTATCTCTTTCCCTTTATAAAAGCCATCATCAGCTTTTGTTTTCCCGTAATTTATTTTCCCTTTTTTGGTATCTAAATTATATGTCATTTCATTACCAACCATCGGGTCCCGACCTTTTTCAATAATTGTAGGTTTAATAAATTGATTTATGGAATCGTGAGGTTGTTTTGGAAAAGCATTAAGAATTCTAGTGGGCCAATTGACTTCGATAAAGCCTGCTTTAAGATCTGTGTTTTCATGTTTAGCTTTTGCATTGCCAATTAATTTTGTGGTTTCTGTTTTTAGAAAATAATCTATTNTNTCTGCTGAATAAATTAAAGGAAAGTCTGAATCATTNGTTTTTTTGTTTGGGACATATTCACCCTGAGATCCGCCTTCAATTACTATATCGTCAAGATTTTTTTCATCAAATCTCATTATTATGGTATCTCCTGAGGTAAGATTCTTACCTTTGTAGAGCGAATCTTCAAATAGATGATAAGTCGTAGAGGCCATTCCGATTAATCTGAGTGAATCAAGGCTGCCGTTCATAAAAAAACCATTCAGCACTTTGCTGCTCATTCTATCTTCAAAGCTTATTAACGTATTTGAGGAATCAATGTTTAATTGATTATATCCAACCGAGGCACTAGCTATAAAAGCATTTTTTGGAATAAAAATTCTTTCAAGTACTTCATCACTGTAATTTAATTTTATTTGATCTCCCTTAATTATGCGATCTTCGCTCGTTATTCTAGGCTTATGATTGAGAATAATTTCTTCATTTTTCGCATCATAAGATGCTATTCCACATATTGCTGTTCTAATGGAATCTATTATCTCTACATTTCCTATAGCTCGATATGAAACAGCTCTGGACTTTGAATCTTTTACATATTCAAGCCTGTCAGCTTTAATTTTTTGTTCATTTTGCAATAGTGTTACGTCTCCTATAGCAATACCACTATCTAATTCAGTGAAGTATATCAATCTATCAGCATCTAATTGATAATCATTATCTTGGATAAGCGGATTGCCTGTGCTTTCAAGTCTATTCTCTTTGGAGAAAAAAGTTATGCTATCGCAACGAAGAGACAGCTCTTTTTTGTTCATAATTACATCATCATAAAGGTATGCAATATCTTTTTTTTCTTTGTAGGTGCTATTTTGGCATTTTAGTTCTATCTGACCTTTTTGGAATTCAATATTACCTTGGAGTAGCTTCACTGTTTCAAACCCAACCCTTTTTGACTCTAGCACATCTGCGCGTTTTAACCTGAGCTTNTCAGCATTGACTAATGACAGTAATACAAATGAATAAATTGAGATTTTAAAGCTGATTTTCAAAGCAATTTCATGTGTAAAAGGTTTTTAATTAAATACATATACCGATCATGAAAGATCTTTGTTCAAAAAATTATGATTTAATTTCTTAGTCATTTTTTGGTTTATAAATTTAACATTAATGTTTTATAATTATTGGTTATCAAAAATTCAATTTATCAAAATCATTCTGTTATGATTTGCCGGTCTAGCTGAGTTGGTTCAAGCGTCTGATTCGTAATCAGAAGTAGGCGAGTTCGATTCTCGTGTCCGGCTCTTAAATTCCAAATGGAATTTATCGTGTAAAGAAGTAGGGTGGTAATTTTTCCACCCTACTTTAAGAACCCTTAGGCTTATTTTTCATGAGATTCCATCTTTTTTGGCTGGTAATACTTTGCNGCTCTCCAGGAACCATAAATGTCTGATATATAAAAAATCAGCGAGGTTGTACCAAAAACATTCATCATTATTTTATTTTGATTTTCTTTGGCAAATGAATATGCTTTTAAGGAAGCAAATAAATTTAATGCGCCATACATACCATCATATACTCTGCCAGAATAGATTTTNCCCATTCCTGGGATTATAGCGAGCACAGTACTTAGNACTGTCGATTTATGCCCTTTGTGGTAAAAGGTTGGGCTTACATAATCAATTAATCGGCCGTCTTCATCTTTATATGAGCCATTTATTTTTTGATGATA
>FUFK010042001.1_pt1 | contig 14329 bp, 13 predicted proteins | sample 1021851 | NCBI WGS metagenome assembly FUFK01 (sample SAMEA51879418, study PRJEB19060) | metagenome | reverse complement strand
GTCGGTAAGCGCCGTGCCAATCACGCGCTACCACAAGAAGGTATCAATGAGCTACTGGTCAAATATGCGTTAGCGGGTAAAACGGTCGTTAGGCTCAAAGGGGGCGACCCCTTTATATTTGGACGCGGCGGAGAGGAGCTGCAAGAAGTGGTGCGTCATGGTATTCATTTTGAATCTATTCCTGGTATCACTGCTGCTAGTGCGGCCGCAAGTAGAGCAGGTATTCCCTTGACACACCGTGATCATGCGCAAGCCGTAAAATTTGTGACCGCTTGCAAAAAGTTGGGCGCACCTAATAATGACTACGATGAACTCTTAGACAGTACGCAGACGGTTGTCTTTTATATGGGGTTGAATCGACTAGATGAGATGACCCAAGGGCTAATTGCCGCAGGGCGCGACAGTAATACACCTTTTGCTGTGATTAGTCATGCCAGTTTGCCAACGCAGCAGCTTCTTATCGGTACGCTTGGTAATATCGCGGAGCAGCAAGCTGAGGCAAAACTGCCAACACCTGCGCTATTGATTATGGGTGATGTGGTTAATTTATATCATGAGTTTGCAAACTACAACCTTGGTGCGTTAGGCAAAAGTACCTTTATTGACGTTCAAAACGTTGTTAGCAGTCATGATTTAGTCAGTAATTTGGAGGTTGTCACGTAGGATAGAAGCATACTAGTGCCAAGCGATAATAGTGCTTAGCACTTTTATAGTATGTCAGCGCAAACACTTAAACTGAACCGCCCCGGTATTGTCGGAGACTTAACATTCTGAGAGAATACGACAATGAAAAGACAAACCTACACTCCTGAGATTAAAGAACGCGCCGTCCGTATGCTGATCGAAGCAGCAAACGACTATCCCTCCACATGGGCAGCCATTCAAGCCATTGCCCCTAATATTGGCTGCACGCCTGAAACCCTGCGCTCATGGCACAAGAAGCATATAGATCAAACTATCCCTGCATCGGTACAAGCTCAAAGCCAAGAGCAACGTATTAAAGATCTTGAACGTGAGAACAGAGAGCTCAAGCAAGCCAATGAGATTATACGTAAGGCTGCTGGTCTTGAAGCCCAGGCGGAGAAGGGCCGTCCACCGAAATAATGGTCACATTTATCGATGATCACAAGCAGAAATACGGGATCGAGCCAATCTGTAGAGTACTACCGATTGCCCCATCAACCTACTACCGTACTAAAGACTTGGAGAGTTACCCTGAAAAGCGCTCGTTGCGTCAGCAGCATGACGATTATTATATCAACGAGATTAAACGCATCTGGCAGGACAGTAAATGCCGTTACGGTGTTCGTAAAGTCTGGCAGCAGATGAAGGCAGATGGTATTCATGTGGCTCGTTGTACGGTAGAGCGTTTAATGAAGCAGTATGGTATGCAAGGCATCTGGCGCGGTAAGGGCAAGATCACCACCAATAGCCGTGATGACCAAAAATGCGCTGATGACCTGATTAATCGTAATTTTAATGCACGTCAACCCAATCAGCTATGGGTAGCTGACTTCACCTATATAAAAACAACTAGCGGCTGGGTATATACAGCTTTTATTATTGACGTGTTTGCCCGTAGCATTGTCGGTTGGAAAGTATCTAATCGCATGAACACGGATATGGTTATGGCTGCGCTAAATCAAGCGATAGCAGATAGGAATAATCCCAAAGATGTGATTCATCACAGTGATCGAGGGGTTCAGTATTTATCCATTCGCTATACTGACAAAATGTGTGACTCTGGTATCATCGCTTCTGTCGGCACGACTGGTGATTCATACGATAATGCACTGGCTGAAACGGTCAATGGACTCTATAAATATGAGGTAATTGACTATTTAAAGGAGAACTGGACTGGTATCAATGATGTTGAACTGGCAACCCTTGAATGGGTGGACTGGTTTAATAAAATACGACTGCATAGCACGATTGGTTATGTGTCACCCTTTGAGTTTGAAAAACGATATTATGATAATTTAATCCTGTCAGGCATGGCTGCCTGACTCAAGCAAATCAGCCTCCGATATAGTCGGGGCGGTTCACCTATGCGGTGAGGAAGCGACTCTAAGCACTTCTTGGCGGTCTGCACGCTTTCTAAGTCACCTATGCGGTGAGGAAGATGGGCTGACTGGCGCAACTGGACATTAGATGTTTCTAAGTCACCTATGCGGTGAGGAAGTCAACGGAGTGACCAAGACCTACCGAACCGAGTTTCTAAGTCACCTATGCGGTGAGGAAGCATTATATTTATACTCTCAGCAGGAGGACATTTTTCTAAGTCACCTATGCGGTGAGGAAGAAGGCACGTAAACGCCTATCTAGGGCTGAATGTTTCTAAGTCACCTATGCGGTGAGGAAGACGCCTTTGCCATAGAAATCATGAGAGTTTGATTTCTAAGTCACCTATGCGGTGAGGAAGGATCTATTCGGATTATTATGTCGCGCCATCTATTTCTAAGTCACCTATGCGGTGAGGAAGATCAATCACGGGCGTAAACGTTCTTGCGTTTATTTCTAAGTCACCTATGCGGTGAGGAAGAAGAAATCCGCGTCAACAGTATTAAATTGCAATTTCTAAGTCACCTATGCGGTGAGGAAGCTGCTTGAGCGAGTGGTGCGTCTATCGACAATTTTCTAAGTCACCTATGCGGTGAGGAAGCTCTAAAAAAGATGACTGACAAAAACACACTATTTCTAAGTCACCTATGCGGTGAGGAAGNATGNGCNTNCNGGCACTGATCTACTGCCTTGCTTTCTAAGTCACCTATGCGGTGAGGAAGGACGGCAGCGCGTGGGTAGTTGTGACTGACAATTTCTAAGTCACCTATGCGGTGAGGAAGCAGAAATAACAGATCGTCAAGATGAACAGACATTTCTAAGTCACCTATGCGGTGAGGAAGGCTTGGCTGCAACGCTCGATAGTTTCAACGATTTTCTAAGTCACCTATGCGGTGAGGAAGATTTCTTGAAACATGGTAATAATCCTTAAACATTTCTAAGTCACCTATGCGGTGAGGAAGTAATGTTGATGACCTTGCTTCAAGGCTTTATTTTTCTAAGTCACCTATGCGGTGAGGAAGGATGCGTGACGGTATCAATGATAGCAGACAGCTTTCTAAGTCACCTATGCGGTGAGGAAGGTCATGCGCTCATGGCTTGCCACGACTTACAATTTCTAAGTCACCTATGCGGTGAGGAAGGAACTTGGCTGAGCTTTGACGTCAGTAATAACTTTCTAAGTCACCTATGCGGTGAGGAAGGTCGTTATGCCTTTAGCTTCAGCTTGCTCTTTTTTCTAAGTCACCTATGCGGTGAGGAAGGCGTAAAGTGCGGATTGATGCCTATTATTGATTTTCTAAGTCACCTATGCGGTGAGGAAGAGTACGTCTATCGATCGCTTGGTCAATGTCGGTTTCTAAGTCACCTATGCGGTGAGGAAGTATCAGTGATAGGCTTAATCTCAACAGGTAACTTTCTAAGTCACCTATGCGGTGAGGAAGTGAGTTTACTAACCCCGTTACTGATGTTTGTTTTTCTAAGTCACCTATGCGGTGAGGAAGTCGAAGGCAGCGGCGCGTTTAGTGACGAGTTTTTTCTAAGTCACCTATGCGGTGAGGAAGTGGCAAGGATTTATCTACCCATAGGCATTTTGTTTCTAAGTCACCTATGCGGTGAGGAAGCAGTTGACCCCGATACAATCAGTGGCAAATTATTTCTAAGTCACCTATGCGGTGAGGAAGTGACCCTAGCGGTATTATGGACTTGTTAAAAATTTCTAAGTCACCTATGCGGTGAGGAAGTCTCACCGCGTAGGCATTTGCGCTGCACATACTTTCTAAGTCACCTATGCGGTGAGGAAGGCCAAGCCCTCATCGGCACGATTAAACGTACATTTCTAAGTCACCTATGCGGTGAGGAAGTCCAAACACTGGCAGCTCAATACGCACTGGACTTTCTAAGTCACCTATGCGGTGAGGAAGATCACCATTACAGGCGTAAGCGCATAAATAAGTTTCTAAGTCACCTATGCGGTGAGGAAGACCCTAAAAGCGATGTTTATCGCGGCTGGTCATTTCTAAGTCACCTATGCGGTGAGGAAGCAAATGATGTGGGATGAGCAAGTGGTGGCTATTTTCTAAGTCACCTATGCGGTGAGGAAGATAGACATGTACATCTTTATAGCTGTCCTGTTTTTCTAAGTCACCTATGCGGTGAGGAAGCTGAACCGTCTGAACCGTCTGAACCATCAGACTTTCTAAGTCACCTATGCGGTGAGGAAGCAATCCGAACAATCATCCAAGGCTTGCCGATTTTTCTAAGTCACCTATGCGGTGAGGAAGGACTNANNNACNANCAGANCNNNCNNNAGCTNAATTTCTAAGTCACCTATGCGGTGAGGAAGNGNNTTATNANANNGANTGANGANCCNTTTGTNTTTCTAAGTCACCTATGCGGTGAGGAAGCNNTATCNGTNGCACCGCCAGCGANNAGTNCCTGCATTTCTAAGTCACCTATGCGGTGAGGAAGAGGAATTATACCTCAAAAAANTCAGTTACAACAAGGCGTGGAGAGTGAAACTACCCTATTTTACCCTCCGTTTTTCGCCCTAATGTAACTGATTGATTTTATTACAAGTTTTTAAATAGCTCAAAAAAAGGGTTTTTTCTCCCAATTTTTGGGTAATTCATCATTACCTTATAAGTGGCTTACCAATGGGGCAAAGTAACCTTATCTGCCGCATTGTTAATGCCATAGCTGTTAAACGACCCTTGAGTTTCGTTATCTGCTATTTCTTGAATGATAGATAATGCGTAGGGTTGATTGTTGCTGATGCTCCTTAAGTTGATATACGGATAGGGCTTGTTATCCTGCTTGTGTTTGGCGCAGTGTATCAGTGCCGCCTCCAGCGTAATGCCTTTGTACTCAGCGAATGCTTCAGCTTGCTTGAGCACGTTTTTATGGCGGTAGCGTCTGATCACAACGTTCCCTTTGGCTTTGTCACCAACCTCATTGATGCGCTTCACATGCACGTAGTCGGTTAATCGCTCCAGCCATTTATCGAGATCTAGAGTCTCTAAATCCTTTTGGCTTTGAGCGAAGACACGTAGTTTATCACCTAACGTAGCAAATACTTTATCGCCTTTTTCTTCATAGCGATAACTTGGGAAACTGACACCAATAGTATTTATATCATGCTTATTTTTTGCTTCCGCTAAAGCAATGTGTATTTGATTATAAACATCGCTCCACAATTCGTACAGCTTTTTATCACCGTCTATCAGCGTAACTTCTTGATAGTAGTTCATTTATTACTCCCTAACGTAAACGAATATCTGAAACATACGCCAAGCCTTTCTTGCCTAAATAAAATGATGATACACCTGCATCGTCAATCATTCTTTTAAGCTCTTTAGCTTTTGCATCGTCAATATCTAATGTGATTTCAAGCTGTCCACTGGCTTTGGTTAGAGCGTGCTTGATCTTGCCTTCACCCTTTACAAACTCTTCGCGAATGAATGGATTACCATAAATCAGCTTTTTGCCACCTGTGACATAGGTTTTCATAAAATCTTTAGGGGTAAAGCCATTATTAGATATGCCGCTGATGCCGCCTGCTTTAGTTTTTGCACTACTCATATCATATCTTTCTTCTAACCGCTGTAGCTGTAAATACAAGGCAGAGCAATACATGGGTAGGATCAGTTGCTGTTCTTTCTTATTGAGTGGTTTATATTTCTCAAACAATGAAGATAGCTGATCGGAAGCTTGTTTAATACGTCCTTCAGGTTCAACAGGTTTGACTTTTTTAATATCATCAAGGCGGTTCATGATAGAAATAGGATCAAGCGGCAAAGTACTCTTTATTAAGGTGTTATCAATAATAAAGTCGCAAAGCTCGTCAATATCAAGCGATAAGACACCCCAAAACTCGTTTGAATAATCAGACTGAAATATTGGGTCGTTCACTTTAATCATTCCCGTAAATGAGTTTTGATCTGTACTACCTTTCATATTACGAAGATAGGCGATCTCGCGGTTTATTACTGTTGGTGTATCCTTAAAGCTAATCGCATTCTCAATATCTGAAAAGTAAAAATGCTCACTTTTTCTGGCTTGATAGAGCTTACGCTGATCGCCTATGAGGCGACTTAGTATGCCTAAAACTGTATTTTTACTGACTGATCTATTATGATAGTTTTCAGGCTTTTTAAGCTCAGTCATGGACGCAACATAGTTGCGTCCCCTCTTGGGTAATGCTTCGTCATTGCTACCATCTAAAAACGAATTTCGCCATGACGCTTCATAGTCGATAATGATTCTCATAAGACTTCCTATTCATCGTTATTGGCTTCAAAGTAAATAGCGTAATCCATACTAGGAGTGTTATTGGCTTCATCAGGACTGCGCTTGATACGCATCATTTTGTTGCTATCGTTATAATCTACCTCAACACTATCGACATACATATAGCTTTTAGCTTGGCGTATAGAAAGCTCTTTTATTAGCTCTAATGTAGTATTTACCAAGATATCTATAGCAATTTGATCAAGTAAAATGCCAGTTTCACCTTCATTATAGATGGTGCCTTTTCTAACATAGTTTTGATGAAAAGTAGCTTTTGGCTCTCTATCTGGTGCTAATGATTTAATAAAGTCTTGTACTTGTTCAGCGATAGCATCACCTTGATTATCTTTGATAATCATCGCTGCGCGATCAAATTTGTTGTCTAGTGAGATGAATTGTAGCTGTTCAATACTGATTGAACCAAAAGATAAGTATTCAGTATCACCAAAAGTCGTTTTTGAGAAAAAAGACGAGCTATCACGTTCACCAGCTTGACCAAATTGCTCAAAGTTACCATTACCTAGCTGGTCAACAAAGTCTTCAAGCAATAAGGGGCTAGTGCGTTTGCATTGACTGGCAGGAACTACATACCCACGGATCAAACCTGTAATAGAGGCGATGACCTTATCTAAGCTTTTTTCACCTGCAAAGTGTAAGTCAAAAGCCTGATCACGAAAAAGGTGATGACGGATACAGTTTTGACTAATGTATAAAGGTGTTTCCTTAAAGTTGATATCAGTTGCTTCTTTTTTATATTTATAACCTGTTTCGTCCTTGATTTTTCCCGTTAGATTGGTGTACCCACGCAATTTAGGTAAAGTGTGATTATCAACGGTACGACCTTCACTACTTAACGTAGTTGGACCATTCCAGTTCACAACACCATGTCCGAATGCCTTTACTTTAAAATCAACGCTTTTAATGCCAGTTACTTTGTTCATTGTTCTCTCCTAGAGTTTATTTCTCAGTCATCAACTGAGGTTGGGTTAGTTAATTTATTAATAGGTACTGTGCCAACAGGTTGTTTGGCTGTCATCACATAATACATCGCGTATTGATGACGCTCCCGCTCTCCACCGATAGGCTCTAAATCCTCAGGGGTATAGCTAAGATAAAGAGGGTGATCAGGGGATCTGGCTTCTGCCAGTAGCATAAAGTCTTTATAAGCTTTACTAGCATCTTCTTTAATATTGTGATGTTTGGCTTGCATAAAACCGACTAAGTCTTTGGCGCTGTCGCCGTACCCTCGAACACGATCAACAGACTCGGTCAAACCAATAGTGACCGTACTGTGGTCAGTATGTTCATCATAAGCATATTCATTAGTGAACGTTGGGTTTAGTTCATCATCAACATTGCAGACCGCCATTTGGACAAATCGGTTATTGCCTCGCAGTGAACTTTTAGATATCTTGGCAGCGCCGTCTTTAGAGCGCTTAGACTTAGGTGGTACACTGATAGGATCAATGACTTTGGCATTGATTAAACTCACACTTTGCTTTAATGTTTTTTGCATATCTTCCGTGACTTTGTCTCGGCAATCCTCATCTGTATAGAATTTTTGATAAACCTGATAAAGCTCGTTTAGAGTGACGGTATCAAGATTGCTGTCATCTAAGTAGTCTTGTAGATAATTTAGCCAGGCAACACTACTATTCCAAACGCAAAGACTGGCTAAAAACTTTGCTTGCCGACTACTTTGTTTACCCTTTTTTGCGCTCTCAGGAATCACGGTCGTATAGATATTTAATTCATTATTCTCACCAAAGCGATCCAATCGGCCTAAGCGCTGTAACCAATTTTCAGGACTGGTCATATCCGTATACATCTGCTGGCAAGTAATATTGAGTGACGCTTGAACAATAGGTCCACTGCGCAATACTTTGTACTTTTGGCTGCCCTTTTCCTTGAAACTGTCAAATACTTGGTTAAACCAATGTACTTTATCAGTACGAGTATATTTGGAATGAAGTAAGATATTGTTCTCGTTGTTCTGGTGCAGTAAAAAGCCAAGCTGAGCATCTTGTGCGGTATTGGTAATAATGAAAGTTGTTTTGTCTACTTCGATAGCGTCATTGACCAACGGGTTTGGATGTTCAGTTTCATCGTAGCTGACAAAATCCAACTTGTAGTCTGACTCATTAAAGCTATCGACTCGCACGACATAGGCGTTGTCGATGTTAAGCACTTCATTGACAAAATAGTCATGAGGCGTCGCTGATACGAGTAAGGTATTGGCGTTAGCACCGCAACACTTTTTCGCTTCTATTAACTCTGCAAATAAGAGATTGAAAGCAGGCATGGGAATCAATTCATGAAACTCATCAAATATTAAATGCGCTTGCATAAAGTCTGTCATTTGAGTGGTGACTTTATGGTGGGAGATAATATTATTAATCACCTGATCTATCGTTGTTAGTACGATATCCCCACTAAAGTAGTCACTCTCGCTAGTGTCAGGCGTATCATTCATACTCATGCCATTAGTTAAGATTTTTTTATATTCTCCTGTAAATATTTCGATACGGCTGTTAGGTAAATACTCAGCTTGGGTTAAGTCAGTTAAGAGTCCTAAGCAAACCTGCACCCGAGGACAAACCCAAATGATTTTATTAGCATTGGTTCGACTTGCCCATTCCAATGCAATTTTAGTTTTACCGCAGCCAGCGGGACCTTGTAGCACGCCGATGTTGTCTGCCTCATCAAACTCAGCAATCTCTTTTAGCTTAGCTAGTTGGCTAGCAGCTTGAGTCTGAGCAAGGTTACGGTCACTGTTTGGATGACGACTGTCAAAACCTGCAAGACACGCATTGACTTTGCGACATAAGTCACTGTCTTCAATAAGGATATTGTCTATAGCCTGTTCTAAACTACCTTCTTTAATATAGTCGGCTAAGTCTTCAGCGAGCATGGCAGATACAATTCTATCTGCACTGATGACCGCTGTACGAATTAAGTTGTTTAAAGCGTTAGGTTTGATATCTATAGTAAATTCATCAATGTCTTCAGCAAGTTCATCGTATATTTTATAGCTTGGTAAGTCCTCTTGAGTGAGCTCAAAATTCTTGTTCCACTTTGGTATTAGATTATCAAAATTAACATCAGTATAGTTTGTACTGATTTGAGCAACATCATTAAGGATTGCTGATAACTCATCCATAATCTTATTTATAGATTGAGATTTTAGGGATTTTACAAATAATTTATGAATGCCTTTTGCCTGCATAAAAAATTTGTCGTCTTTACGATAGGGGCGCGTATGATGCCAGTAAATGCCATGAAACACTTGATCGCGCTGATTTGTGTTTAGTGCGTCAGTAGGTAAGATAGCTTGCGCCAGTAGCCAAGAAATCTCATGATGACGAGGATGTTTTTCAAAGGTAAATTTGGTATGACCTCGAATGCTATTGTCAATATGAACGCCATCGTCAGGTAAGTCAGGCAGCATTTCATCCGATGTGTCCAATGGCTCTTTACCAATTTTGGTTTTTAACCAGCCTTGAAACTGTGGGTCTAACTTTCCTATATCATGTAAGATGCCAGCTATTAACGCTGCTTGAGCAAGCTTTGGATTACTGATTTGCATTTTTTCAATAATTTTATAACCAAGATAGCCAACAGCAAAAAGATGCTGGCTTAACGGTTGCTCATTTGTATTGGCTAGAATATCAGCCGTTGTTATCGGTAAATCCATAAAAACCTCGTTATTAGTCCAATTCACAGGAACCACACCCACCTCATTAAACCGTCTCTTATTACCTACAATCCACACCAGCTCCGTCAGCTGACGAGTCTTATTACGATGACAGCTTACCGCCGTTGATTTGGTCGCTGATTTGCGCAGGAGCTGCTTAACTGTCTTTAATCCATCTTCAGTAATCGCCGTCTGCCACACATTATTACCAATACGGTTGGCAAAGGCGTCTAAGATTCTGCGAGTACGTTTTAGCGATTTTTTCTCGCATTGAGATACAAAGGTAACGATCATTTTCTACACCTGCCAGCTTTTATTCATAGCAATCTGTTTAACAGCTTCAAACTGATAATCCAGCGCATGATGTTTGGTAAATAAGTTTAAGCACTCCTGGCGAAACTCTTGCTCGCTCATATTCTCGCTGGCGCAAATAAAGGCGAGGGGTAGCACTAGCGCATCTTTGATAATATCGGCTATATCAAATACCAATGCCCCGCGCCGTGTCTTGCCATGCATGACTGCAAAACCGTGCGGGATACCTAGCGTCCATGCAGTAGTCGCACCCAGTCCGTAGGCCAGATAGTTGCCGTGATTGAGAAAGCCATTGGCCTTATCGATACCATCGTGCTCACGGGTAAAGCCGTCATAGCCGGTGTTTTTGGCGGCAAGTTTATACAGGTTTTTGGTCAGGCGAGCTTCTAACTGCAATAAGTGCATGACCTCAGTTTGCTGATCGATTTGTCGAATATTGTTATCGATGAGCGCTTTAATGTCATCACGACTGCTATCAAATCCCTGACGTTTTAGATCGACATCTTTGCTCCAAATTGCTTGTAAGTAAGCCAGACGCGCATGTTGTAGCATCTTAGCNGCAGCGAGGCGTTTGTCATCATCCCACCACCAACTGAGCCAACCTTGCACATATTCTGTCGGTCGATATTCGCTTTGCGGGGTCAGCCACTCGACGAAGACTTCGCGCTCAGATCCCATAAATAGCGGCGTACCGCCGCCACCGCAAAAACCGACTAAGACGCCAGCTTGTGAGAGTAGGCGCATCGCCGCTTGGGTGATCGATGTGCCTGTACCGAGTAAGTATGGAAGTAGTATTGGCGATAGGGATGTTGTAATAAAGGTTGGCTTTGTCATCCTCAGTGAGATACAAGACGCGGCCGTCTTTTTGCATAACGCGGCAGTGCGAGAGGTAATAGATATTGGCACGTTTGGAGTGCAAAATAGTCTTAAGATCAGAGGAGACAAAGCTATTATCGGTATAAGGATTNCTNGGTTTTGCCATAATAGCTCCGTCTATTGAAAGTATCGTAGAATTTGAATACGGATTTACTTTAACGGAACTTTGTTCGTAAAACAATGAATAATATATTTAAAACGACAGTATATGTCGCTAGTTAATTGAATGNGAAACCAGATAACCTAAGTTATCTGGTAATTAATTACACTTAGTAGTCTATCTACTTACAGTAATNTGACCACCTGAAAAGCTGATACACCCCTCACAAAACCAAGAGCNCAAACTTCTTGCATAAGGTATATCTGCTGGTACATCAAGCTNGTATGGACGACCACAGNANTCACANNGNACATNGTCTANATANGCCTGACATTTNGNNAGNGTNCTAAANANTANANANTAGNTTATACCGTAAGACTGACATAGGATCTCTACATGAGCGANATANTTATNNGGCGAANTATAAGACCAGTAATCACGGCATAAATCTGTAGTAATTTCATTGAGCGTCGGATCAAACACAAAGTCTACACTCATAACACTCTGCTTAAGAACTATAGCGTGATTGTGGTAGAAGCCCATAAAGCTCGCACTCTACTATAGATAAGCTTTGTGAATATCTTGAAGTAGGGGTAGGAGATATCTTTGAATATGTAGATGATAGTAAGTCGGAAATTACTAAAGAATAGATACTACTATAAAGTTTAGAGTTGAGGTCAAAAAGTAGGCTTAGTTTTTAGTGAACTTTCAGAGCTGGTCACGTTTTGGTCACCGTCAGTTTTTTGATCATTTTAATAGAGGGCTCAACAAGAGTAATAATAGAGATTCCAAATGTTATCTTTTCGCTACAGCCNTTATATTACANGCATAAAAAAAGCCCCAATCANAAAGATTGGGGCTTTCGAATCTGGTAGGCGTAATCGGATTCGAACCAACGACCTCTACCATGTCAAGGTAGCGCTCTAACCAACTGAGCTATACGCCTATTTAGGCCATGCATTTTAGCAAGTTTTTCAGACTTTGCAAGTCTTTTATGAGAATAATTACAGGATATTTAGATAAATAGTTTTTTAGCCAGTTTACCAAGGGTGTATTTGCGTTATGGTAAAGTAGACAGATGTATTACTGACGTAAAAAGGTTAATAGATAGCCTAAACAGANCGTTCTAAACAACGTCTAAAACAAACTAACTAAAACGATCAATGAGCAGTCTGTTTATAGTCTCAGCTTTACGCTTCTGCAGTTTCGAATTTTAGCCCCGAGGTTTTGATACCCCAAATCAGCTCAACGAAAGCGCGATTATTGGTTAAAGGTTCGCCATCGATGATGACGGCATAACCATCATTATCAATCCACAAAAACACAAAACTTGTCTCAGGGATGAGTAGATCCACTTGTTGAAAGAACGAGATGGCGCGGCTATCCAATGACCAGCCGCGCTGCTGCTGCCTAAGCATAAACCCTGAAAAGTCCGCCGCCGCGACACTCAGCATATCCGCTTCTTCTTGACTATAACCAATCCGTGCCAAACAAAAGCCCTCATCTGAGGCGATAGCAGCACGGCGCTTGCCTGAGAGGCTGGCGACGACATATGGCAAAAACTGATCTAGCGGTAGGTTAGGCGCAGGTAAAAAGGTTGAGAGCTTCTCAATAAAGCCCTGCTCAACGAAACCCTCAAGCCACAGCTCAGGAAACGCTTTGAGCCAATCGGCGACTAACATAGTCTCTCGGTGCGATAACAGCGCTTGTAGAGCCAATTGCATGGCCGTAGGCTTGGGCTGTGAAAAGGCTTCAAAGACGCCCGCTGGGGTCAACGTGATATAGGTTTTTTCGGCATGAGCAAAACTGGACATAAAGGTAACCTTATTTGTAGTGCGTATCTAGTTGCTGAGTGAAAAAGTGAGATAAGAGCTCAGAAGGAGCTAAGCTGTAGTTAGGCGTCTGTTGCTACTGATGCGACTTGGGTTTGTTCCAAGTGCTCTTGACAGCTTTGCCAGCGTTGATCGAACTGCCAGTCGCTCTTACCTAAACGAAACCAGACGATAGAGAAGGCGAGACGATCGTTACAAGCTAAGCAGTGCGCAAAAAACTCGTTCTCTATCTGCTCGATAGTGCTCCAGTCCTCATTATCGCGCGCGCTCATCAGCTCAGTGGTGATATTCTTAGCGATCTCTTTCGCATCATCGCTACTGATACGCAGGCGGTGCGTATCGACATTGAGAGAAGGGGTAATCAGCACGCTCCAGCGCGTGGCAAACTCGCTGCTATGCCGGATATAGTCAATCTTATTAATACAGTTACGAAACGCGCGCTCTATCTGCGGATGCAAGCGGTTCTGGATACGGATAAATATATCCTCAACGTCATAGGGAATGTCGTACCAACAGCCATAAAAAAAGTCAGCGACCGCGCCTTGTAGCGGCTCTTTTTCTTTGAGGAGCAAGGACAATGGGAAGCGGGATCGACAGTAGGTTTGACGTATCTGCAGACCTTTCGTCACGTGATTTTGCCGCAAGCGCTTAGAGTATCCGTGCCGCCCTTGTCTAATACCTTTATTAGTTTAGTCAAAGACACCTCGCTAGCTTCTTTAGTGCTGGTCACTGAGCTCTTTAAACAAGCGCAGATCATCACCGCACGTAACTATGAGTTTATGCTGGTCTATACCGAAGCGGCNTTTATCTATTGGGGAATTTGTCTGTTCTTGACCTTTATCCAAGGCAAGCTTGAGACGCGTCTTGATCGCTATGTGGCAAAATAGCTTAACCATTAACTGCTAGCTTTTCATTTGTAAACGGAAACGTCTTTATGATTCAAATCACGAACATCCACAAAGCTTTTGGTACCAATCAAGTGCTAAAGGGCATAGATTTGAGCATTGATAAAGGTAAGGTGGTGGTGATATTAGGGCCATCAGGATCAGGCAAAACTACTTTTTTACGCTGTATCAATGCGCTGGAGATCCCTGACCAAGGGGTGATCGCTTTTGATGATAATAGCTTAAGTGTAGATTTTAGCGCTAAGCCAAATAAAAAAAAGCT
>FUFK010063915.1_pt1 | contig 14334 bp, 22 predicted proteins | sample 1021851 | NCBI WGS metagenome assembly FUFK01 (sample SAMEA51879418, study PRJEB19060) | metagenome | reverse complement strand
TCAACTAATGCGTTCTGCAGCTAGATAATGCAAATACAAGACGATATTAAAACGCTTCACAACTACGAAGCATTTGCTAGATTTATTAAGATGATCCACGAGCTTCGTGAAGAAACTATTGAAGAGTTACATGAAGCGTCTATAGATGGAATACAACAAGTTTCTGGTCGCATTATTACCTATGACCAAATACTCCAGTTAGTAAACTGGAATGAACTATCTAAGAAACATTTAGATAGAATGTAAGCACTGTGTTATAATGCGACTATCGCCATCGCTCGGCGTAAATGAGTGGATCAATTATGACAGAAGAAATAGCAACTGCTGACGCTGAGGCAGGTAAAATATCAGTGGACAAATCAAATATATCCGTCACGGATTTCGCACAGCAGCGGATTGGTGAACTTACTCCTAAGACTGAACAGCCTCAGGAAGAAGAACCCCAAGAAGNCCCTGAGCAGGAGAACGAGGAGGTAGAAGAAGTATCAGAGGTTGAGGAGCAATCCGAAGCCACAGAGACTGAAGAAGCCGCTGAGGAATCCCAAGAATCCGAAGATGTTCTTTCACAGTTGGACTTGGACGATATGTCCGAGGAGGATTTACGCGAACTAGCTGACAAGCTAGGTAGCCGTGCTGTAGCTCGATTCGGTGAATTGACTGCAAAGCGTAAGGCTGCTGAAGAAAAACTTACTCAGTTAGAGGCACAACTCAAAGAGAAGCCAAACCCACTAGAGGCGAAAAAGGTAGAAAACAATCCATACGGGAATCTGGATACTATCGAGAAATTACAGCAGAAAGCCGCTGAGGTTGACCAAGTAGTTGAATGGGCTGAGGACTTAATCTTTGAGAGTGATGGCTACGGCGCAGATGATATAGTAACCACAGTTGAGGGTAAGGATTGGACAAAGAAGGATGTTCGACAGGCTTTATTAAGAGCTAGGAAAGCACAGAAAACTTTTCTTCCTGCCCAACTAAAACAGGTTCAGGCACAACAGCAGGGTGAAAAGCTCACAGAGCAGTTTAACCAGCAAGCCAAAAAAGAACTAAATTGGTTGGATGGCGAAGACAATGACTTACGCAAACAATTTGAGGCTACTGTAGGTGATGATAGATTTAAGAAGTTAAAAACAGTCTTGAAACGTGAAGCACCAGATATTGCTGCTCAGTTGGACTACTGGTTCGCTCACGCTACAAATAGCATATATGGACGCAAACCAGTAGTAGAAACTAAGAAGGCTCCTACGCTCAATCCTCCAAGAACAGGTAATCCAGCCGCTGCTCAATCCGAGAAAGGAATGGGAAGAACTGCCAAGGCTCTAAAAGAATTAGAAGCCAGGTTCAAAGAAACGGGTAATGCTAGAGATTTTGCTAATCTTCGTAAACTTAAAATGAGCACTAGCTCATAAACTCACAACTCATTAATAATTAATTACAATGTCATTCTCAAATACATTCGATACTACAAATACAGGATCGGCTGTTTCTAATCGCGAGGACTTGACTGATGTCTTGACTATCCTTGCTCCAGAAGAAACTCCAATCCTTTCGTCTGCTAATAAAGAGCGTGCTACTTCAACACTTGTTGAGTGGACTGTTGACAGCCTTTCTGCTCCTGTAACTTCAGGTATCTCAGAAGGTGCTGACGTAACAGCATTCACTGACAAGTTTGCTAGTCGTGCTCGTCTTGGCAATCGCATTCAAAAGTTCCGCCGCGACTTTATGGTTTCTGACCTACAAGAAGCAGTGGACTCCGTTGGTCCTGCTAAGATCGCTCAAGCCGAAGCAAAGGCTATCCGCGAACTAAAGCGTGACGTTGAAGCTACTATTGCTTCTGCAAATACTCAAGCAACTGAAGATGGTGCTGGCACAGCCAATGCCCTTGGTGGTCTTGGTGACTGGATTCAAAATGCCGCAGGTTCTGCAAATGTTCCTGCTGATTTCCGCACACCTGCTGCTAGCGTTGTCGATGCTGGTACTCACCTTAGCGAAAGCGAGTTCAATGGCCTAATCACTTCTATCTTTGGAGTTACTGGTTCTACGGACAACCTTATGCTTGTTGCTGACACTACACTTCGTTCAGACATTAGCGATTTTGCTCGCACTGGATATGACACAACCGATGGCTCAAACCCTGGTGTTCGCTCCGTCAACTACGATGGTAACAGCGGAACAATTAAGCTATCCGTTGATCTCTATCAAAGTGATCACGGTGTTGTCTCTATTGTTAACGGTAACCCAGACTGTATGCCAACTCAAGGCGGCACACCAGGAATGATGGGCTATATGGTTAACCCTGAGTATTATGGCATCCACGAACTCATCCCAATGGGAAGCACACGTCTTCCTAACCTTGGTGGTGGCGAGCGTGGTTTCGTTGATTGTGCTTTGACCCTTGGTGTATACCACCCTGGTGCTCACGGTAAGATCGTTGATCCTTCATAATTAACAAAGGAGATATAACATTATGGCACGTTTAACCGTAAATGAAGCTGGTACTTCCGGCTACACCCACGTCATATCACTTAGCTTCTCTGATCTAAATGATATTAAGACAGGAACTAATCCATTCACAGGAGAGTCTCTTAGCACTGCTACACAACTTCCTATAGCAACCATCCCTGCTGGTGGTGCTGTTGAGTTGGCTGGTGTCTTTGAATCAACTGCACTTGCTGGTACTACTGACATCACTCTTGATGTTGGCACAACTGCTGGTGACCCAGATGAGTTCATTGATGCTCTTGATGTTGATGCATTGTCTGCTCCTCACTTCAATGGTGGTGAGTCATTCACTGGCAATCAATCACAAGCAATTGGATACCAAGCAGAAACTACTGTTCTTGCTGAAATCAATGGTACAACAGCTAACTTAACTGCTGGTAACATTGTTATTGCATTGCGTATTATTGATCTAGGATCATTCGCGTAAATTAAAATCTGGTTGGGGGGCGAAAGCCCCCCCGCCTTTTTTAATATGGAAATAATTATTCCTAATTTTAAACGCTACTCAGATGGCGAGATTGATCGTGCCTTTATGAAGGAGATCAAGACTGGTTTTAAACTAGAGAAAAATACTGAACACAAAAGAGTTCAACAAGCAGCCAAGGAATCAAAAGAACTAAAAGGCAAGACGCACCCAGTTCTTGGTAAGCCAGTTGCTACAATACCTGCAAGAGAGTTTTTTAGACTCACAAAGAAGTATGGTCACCAGACCGTGCATTCAAAAGAATTTTTAAAGTATTATAATAAGAAGTTCCCAGAACTAAGCCCAAATAAAGCATAATGCAGACCCGCAGTTACAAGGATTTATTTAGATTAATCACCTCAATGATAGGCACTGGGGGCCAACTTGATGCTAGCGGAACGGAGGGTACACAGGTAGCGGATTTCATCAACCGTAGATTTCAACAGGCATTTGACACTAGCCCTGTATGGCCTAGATATTTAGTTACTTCTGAGGAGAGACGAATAATAGGACTGACTATAGAAAACGCAGCAGGGACTGGTGCTTCGGATATAAATGGGGACTACTACATTCTGGGTACTCAAAAATCTGGAGGAAGTAGTCACGCTAAGGTTGGATCAACTGTTTATTTTAAAACAACAAGCACTGACGATGGTTCAGTTATTGATGGAGCGGCTATATTTGAACGACAATCTGGAACTAACCTATGGACAATAAATACAGGTGCTTCAGCGGGCAGAAGTTCAGATGGAAGCATTAATGTTTCTAGTGCTGGTACTGTCAGATATACTGAGGACAACACAATAGACCATACATCAGCACCTTANGAAGTTACAGTNTGGGGTACATCAAATAGTGCATCAGGAAGACCTACNGTTCTTCAAAANCAAGCAATACCTTACACGGAAAATAATAGAAATAACATAGGGGACTTCAACAGAATACATCGCAAAACTCCATTTATAAACAACTCAAGCGTTGAGTATGATTTTTCTGTAGATATAGATGGTGCAAACATTCTTAATATTCCTAACACAGAAGACAGTTCTGCGTATGTTACTTACAAGAGAGAGTTTACACCATTTACTGTTACCTCTGACTTCTACAACCAAGGGGCAGTAGAGGTTCCCGGTGAGTTCTTCAACTTTATTGCTCACGCTGTGTATGCAGACTTCCTGCGGGTCCAGAACCGTCAGCAGGAAGCAATAGCAGAAGAGCAGATAGCACAAACTTATTTAGCCCAAGAGTTAGAGAAAATAGACATTAGAAATAACAACAATACTGTGAATAAGCGATTCTCTACTTACGTTAATCGTCAATCACGATAACCCTGTGATATAATACACGACTATGGCAAGTTCAAGAAATAACGCACTGGAGTTTAGCTCCGTAGGTTCAGTAATATTAAAGAAAGGAACTACAGATACCTTTAATACCTCTACATTTGGAGCTATTCAAGTTTTAAAAGACTGTACAATTTCTTCAGTTACTGCAACCAATGTAGATAATTCATCTAGTTTACACGATTCATTTGGTGCTGGAACAATTATATACGGAAATTTTTCTGCTATTACATTAGGTGGAAGCTCTGGAACTGTAGCACTACACAAGGTCTAATATGCACATTAGCCTTGATTCAGCCCTGGGTCGGCAGAGAAGGCTGAACCAAGTAGGAGAGACTATCAGTTCGATAGCTGCTCCTGCGGCGGCATACAGCCTTCGTAGTCTTACTGGTGGTGATCCCAAGGTTGTGCGCGTGCGTCGAGAAAGCGACAATCACGAGCAGGACTTTACTGCGTCCGAGGTGTCTTCTGGTGCGTTAGTTGACTTTGTAAATACTCAAACAATAGCACCTCTAGATATACAAGAGTTTGATTCTAGTCCTCCCGCTGGACGCACAGGTAACTTTCTTATTGCCAAAGCCGCTTACTCATTGCGTAGCCTAGGAACACGTCAGGCTACCGTATCAGCGACTGGAGATACCGTAGCTCGTGCTGATGGTAAATATGTGTGTCAAGTGCGTCGTAGTTCTGACGATGCCCTGAAGTCGTTTACAGCAGATGAGATTACCGATGGAACTTTGCTTTCTTTTGTAAATGAAATTCAAACCCTAGGGACAGTTAGTAACTCCGTAGGAAATAATGACTTTGTTTTAACTAATGCAAGTAATACTGGGTTTACAGCTACCCTATCTTCAGGAACTGGAGTTTGCGGTTGGGCATTTACTGCTAAGTCAGGCGATAAAGTTACAGTTTCATTTGATGCTGTTGTAAGGTCAGGATCACCTCAGTTTCTTCCTCGAAAAGCTACTGCTTTATCTGGTAGCAATTTAGCGAGTGTAGTATCTGACTCCGCTTTGGCAGTTAATTCAACTGGTTCTTACTCCTTTGAATTTACATATAATTCTGATGATGCTGGTTCATTAACATTTTCAGAAGGAGATGCTGGCTCTGACTTTGATATTAGTAACTTCCAAGTTACTGTATTTAAGGGAGCAGGACACGTTAAAACTTGGTATGACCAAAGTGTAACCACGCAAGCAGGAGATACAGCAACAGGTAATCACGCAACTCAAGCAACTGCCGCGGAGCAACCCAAAATTGTTGATGCAGGTTCTTTGCTTACTGCTGGTGTTACATTTGACGGAGGAGACAGTCTAAGCGTAAGTGGCGAACCCGTTATTACAGGATCAAATTCTGGAACTTTTAGTGCATTTAGTGTCCAGACTATATCTACCAGTGAAGCTGGATACCTTTATGGTAACGCTTCAACATCTAATGGTTCTTCTTTTTATGCCGCGGTAAATGAATTTACTTTAACTAATAAAGTTGCCCTGGGTGATGACATAGCTAGGTCAAGCGGTCAAAATCTATTGTCTTCTGTTTACAATAATGGAGACGCAGGATTGCTGGTAAATGGTGCTGGCACTATGACCGATGTGGGGACTTACGATTTTGCTGCTGGCACGGGTGACTTTGTTATAGGTAATCGAAATTCTGGCTCTGCCTCAGCAACCTTTTTAACGGGTTCTATAAATGAGATTATTATTTACAATTCTAACCAAACAGACAATCGCACAGCCATTGAAGCTAACATCGGTGAACACTACAGCATTTCTGGTATCCCCGCCTTTGATAACTCAGTAAACGGCTTTGTATCAACTTGGTATGACCAGTCGGGTAATAGCAACAATGTTACTCAGTCAACAGCTTCTAAGCAGCCCAAGATTGTTAATGCTGGTTCTTTAGTAACAGTAAACAGTAAGGCGTCCTTTAAGTTTGATGGTACAGATGATTTCTTAGAAAGAGAAACTTATACGCAAGGTACTCTATCTCAACCTAATACATTTTTCTCAGTAGCTGAATTAGATGTTTATGCTGACGAGAATAGAAAATTATACGATAGTCACTTAAATACTGCTAGAAATATGTTTCAATTAAGCACTACTGGCAGTGGTCAATTTGCTCATTTTGCTGGTACAGTTGTAGCAACTGGAGAAAATGCTGATGCGGATAGACACCTATTTACCTCTTTACTCAACGGAGCCTCTTCTAGTTTAAGAATTGATGGTACGGAAAAAACTACAGGAAATCCTTCTACTCAAGGAATGACTGGTATTGTAATCGGTGCAAATCACGATACCGCTAATAATTTTTGGGATGGAGACATACAAGAACTTATTATTTATAACTCTAACCAAACAAGTAATTTTACAGCCCTTGAGACTAACATTAACTCTTACTACTCAATATTCTAATGCTTTACTTAATATACGCAAGCAAGGAAGCCGCCATCGAGCGAGCCGACGAAGAAGGCAAGGAGATTGGCTTTGATTACTGGGTCGATAATAACGGCATAGGTACACGCTGGCTTACCTACCCTGCCGAGACTATTGACGGAACCTGGGCATTGGATGTAACGGACTACAACCTCGATGATTCTGAGAAGGCATCAACTGTTAATTCTTATACACCCCTACCCGACTCTGACGGAGACTAAATGCTATGGATACTATGCTTAGAGGAACTGTAGGATCAACTGGATTTTTTGCCTGTCTTGGCCTACAAAGCATTAACGGTGTAGTTAGTTNGGTTGTTGGTATAATGACCTTTATTTTCTTAGCACTTTCTATTTATAAACTACTAAAAGAACTCAAATGACTACTGAACTTATTGCTATGCTAGGTGGGGGTGCATCTGGTTTTTTATTCAAGTTGATCGGTACAATGGTTACTGCCCAACAGAATAATGTAAATAGTCTTATAAAGAAGCAAAAAGCCTCCGATGAAAGTGCTGATGCTGCTGCTAAACGCACCGGAGATGGTGGTGCTTGGGTGCGACGGGTAATAGTAGTAACAGTTCTATTTGGTGTAATTGTTGCCCCTTTTATTCTGGCTCATAGCGATGAAGGTGTAACGGTAGCCAACGAATACAGTAAATTTTTTGGTTTTTTAAAGGGAACAACTTATCAAACCCTACACGGGTATGTTATACTACCAGAGGTACGCCAAACAGTTCTTGCTATTGTAGGATTCTACTTTGGCTCGTCATCAGTTAAATAAAATGAAAAAATGCACCGTATGTAATAAGCCCAAGAAAATTTGCTCTTGGTGTTCGCCAATCCAATGGATTACAAAAACGCTCAACAAAAACTCTCTGAACTCCGTGATAGCCTGGATAAAGTCCTTGGGGGCAAAAGTGAAGGACCTAGTCGAAAAGACGCTGAAGAGGCTCTCAGGGCGGCTAGAGACGGCGCTAAACGGGCTAAGAAAACGCTTCTAGGTAGAATTAAGGATTTACCAGTAGTAGACAAGATAACCCAACTAGGAGCCGCAGGAACGGTAGCTGTAGGGACAGCAGCAGTTACCCAAACAAACATAGCGGTTGATGAAACGGAGGTATTTGTAGCCAGTGTAGCTAATGATGTAGTTCACGAAAGACTCGCCTTTCCTCCACTAATAAATAACTTTGTAGATTTTGCAGCCCTAAACTCTTGGGGTACAGGTGTGATGCAAGAGAAAGTAGCCAAAGTAAAAGCCGAGGTTGCTAAGGTAGAGGCCAAGGTAGCACCAACTGAATCGCAACAAGAGTCTCAAACCGAATCACAGACTACCGAGGAAACCAGTAGCCAAGAACCACAGACCCAAGAAGAAAGTGCTAATGACAGCAAGGAAAACGGAGGAAATGCAGAAGAAACCAAACAAGATGCAGAAGAGGTTAAGGGTGAAGAAGTAAAGAGTGAAGAGTCGCAAGAATCCGAGGAATCACAAGGAGAGGATTCAGCAGAACCTGTGCCAGAAAATGAGAGTGACGAAAGTGTTGATGAAATAGATGAAGTCAAACCACACTCAGATGTAAAAAGTGATAATTCTGGAATGATAGAACAGATGCCGGAACCAGAAATAACACCAGATAACGCTATCGTAGCATCACCATCTGAACAAAAACAGGTATGATACAATACATAATAGAAAATTACAAAGATAATTTACTAGGTATGCTCTTTGCATACATAGGAATAGTTTCTATTGTAGTCATGTTCTTACCTAAGAATAATATAATATCTAAAGCCTTCAAAGAGTTCGCCTCAATATGCACATCAATTTTCAAAAAATAAAATTTTTAATAATTCCATTATTGGTAGCCTCTATAGCTTGGGGTGCTGTGCAGTTAAACAGCGTAATTTATGATCTAGAGGTAAACATTGACGAAACCTATGGTGTGTCTAACTTTAACCCGGCAGGTGGAGCAACTTACTACAATCCAATGATATTTACTACCTCTGTAGGCGGAGAGTTTGTATTCGAGAACTATTCTAGCAATCTAACCGACGGGACTCAAGATACCTCTTTATTGATATACGATAATCTAGAAGCAAACTTTATAATTGAAGAACCCCTAATATTTAACGATGGTCCGAGCGTAGGATTTGGTGGAGGACAACTTGACACCTTCAAGGGCTTTGAAAGACACGAGGAGCCGTTTAATGCTACTATTACCTTGTCCGGGGACACGACCTATGCTGCATTGTTTTCGTCATTTTCTCCAGATGCTACAGGCAGTATGCAAGTAAGACTCACAGCACCAGGACAAATTAGAAGTGCTGATCTAGTAGCCATACCAGAAGTAAAAGACACTGGACTTTGGATTGCACTAATCATAGGATTTTTTGTAGCATTTAGCTACTTTAAAATAAGAAGTGATATATAATAAATTATGGCAACAGATAATCTATCAATTAGCTTAGTTCAAAAGACTGGAGNAATAGGAGAAACATTTACTAAGACTACTGCAATTACATCTAACAATTTAACTAGGAGTAGTTTTATAATGGCTGCGGACAAGGAAACTTTAGTTATTCCAATCCGTGCTCTGCGAACCGGATTAAAGTATATAGGTGTAACTTCAGACATTGCTCTTACTGGTGCTTTGCTTAGGGACTCAACTGCAACAGGAACTAGTGCAGGAAGTGGCACGGTTATTGATCTAGGAAGTTTTACCGCTGGTCAAACAAAACAGTCTGGCTCAACTGATGGGAATGGGGCAGATATAGATTTTGCTTTGCCAGGAAGCGGTAATGATATAAATAATCTTAGAATAACTAAGACTGTTCAAAGTGCAGCTACTGTAACAATAGAAATATATTTTTCAGAAACAATAACAGAAGCAGACGCTTAAATATAATAATAACTAAAAGAAAGACGATATTATGGACCCAAATAGAAAGTTAATAAATTCTAAAGGCTTTTCTAAACCATCAAAAACACCAAGGCAAACGTACGACTTAATGCACTTTGACCCCCGCAAGACTGGACGCGATCAATATGATCCCAGTATTACTTATGGTCCTAACTATAAACCTACACCAGGAGCAGTCGAGGATGCTGCGAGCGATGCCCTGCGAAGAGAAAAAAGGCGTTTCGAGGAAAATAAAAAGAAAAAGACATTTAAGTTACCATAACAACATAAACAATAACTAAAATAAGGAGATAATATTATGCCAATGGGACCAGGAACATACGGAAGTAAAAGAGGCCGTCCATCAAAAGCTGCTAAAGCTAAAGGGATGAAAAAGATGGCTATGAAAAAGAAAAAGAAGAAGTAATGCCATTCGAGAAATATAGTCCAAAGCAAAAGAAGATAGCTAGGGTTGCACCCCCTCGTAATAAAATTACGGAGGCTGACTTCAAAAAACTAAGGAGCGGAAATGCACAGAAAAATACTAAGCGTCGCAAGAAAACTTGAGAAGGCTTCTAAGGCTCACGCAGGGCAAGCAAAGGTACTCAAATCTATTGTAAAAAATGGCAAAGAAAAAGGCAAAAAGCGGAGGTAAGATATGCCCTGAAGGTAAGGCTTGGGCGAGACGGACGTTTGATACGTATCCGTCCGCTTACGCGAACCTAGCCGCCTCCAAGTATTGCAAGGACCCTAACTATGCGAAGAAGGCTAAGGGTGGCAAACGTAAAGGAAGGTAATGGCTCAACTCAAACAATGGCTCAAGCAGAACTGGGTAAGGATAGGAACGGATGGATCGATTAAAGGCCCTTGCGGAACGTCGAAAGATAAGAAAAACCCTGACCGTTGCCTCCCTAAAAGAAAGGCTCTCAGCCTCACGAAGGCAGAAAGGGCAGCAACTGCGCGTAAAAAGAAAGCAGCAGGAGCCAGAGGAAAGACAGTCGTAGCCAACACACCTAGAGCAAAAGTAAGAAGCTAATGAGGAAGGAACACAAAAGTAAAAAGGGAGGACTTACTGCCGCTGGTCGNGCTTACTTCAAGCGCAAGACAGGTGCTAACCTCAAGCCCCCTGTTACTGAAAAGAATCCAANNGGNAAAAGACTTGCNCGNAAGAAATCATTCTGTGCTAGAATGGCAGGAGTCAAAGGTCCAATGAAGGACAAGAAAGGAAGACCAACACGTAAGGCACTAGCCTTGAAGCGTTGGAAGTGTTAATCTAATGACTGTTGGACACAGAACTAATCGACTAAAGCTGGTTGGTATTCCAGCCGTTGAACAATTGCAAAACGGCAGGTATCAATTAACAGTTAATTGTACGCCTTTAAACAAAAGGGACGCTTGGTATAATTCAAATAAGTCTAGGATATTTCCTGATTATGGCTCTTTGCAATCAGCGGAGATGTCTATCGATGGGTTAGCTCCACGCACAGGAGAAGCCTATACGGATATGCGACTTGTCTCTGTGCAGTCTAGCACACANGGAGATCAATACATTGTTACCCTAGTGTATCAAACATTGGGTTCTTCATTTGTTCAAATAAAAGATGATACAATTGATTTGGAGCTAAATGGTTTAAGAAGAGTAACAAGAACTAGCATTGCTGAAGCTGGAACAGATATTCCTGTTGACGATAAAGACATTGGCGTTGATTATATAAATCATCAAATTGATTCAGAGGCGGCAGTTCGTTGTTTTTTATCCTCTTATGAAATTGATGACACTGACAGTTATAGGGAGTTTGAAAGAACTTACATACAAGCCGGCGAGTTATCTAGAGACATTAGGTCAGTGGGTCGAGGGGTTCAGCAAACAACGCATCAGTTCTTAGTAACAGAAGGCACTACAACCGGTGACGTAATCAGCAGAGATACGGATAATTTCTTAGGTTTAAAAAGAATTACGGTAAGTGTAATTGCAAGACCTGATGGAACAACTTTAACAAATCCAGATGGCACTGCAAAGTTAAACTATTCACAACAACAACTAGTTCCATTTACGTTTCCTGGAGTTGTAGATTTACAAAACAAAGACAATCATATTTTTCCTACTGTTCGTTCTCCAGTAGAGGGTAAAGTTGTGGCTGATGTAGCCACTTACTATCAATCAGATACTTCTGACATTGTAGCTGCAGATTTTACAACTAATTCAGCATTAGGCTTATGGAATCCTACTGAGTGGTGTCAGAAAATATCTACAATTAGTGCTACTGAAAATAAGCCAGCATATTTTAACGCACAAGGTTTACGTGGATGTAGAACTAGGAGTGCTTTTATCTTAGAGGGAGCACTAGAGGACCTTTCACTTTCTGATGTAGTTAATTCAGGTTCCTTTGAATATAGCAGTGTAGGTCGATCTATAAAATTAAATAAATTATTTCTTGAAGAAACTACAGAGGTTGAAAACGGAAAGTCTGTTTTTAGACAAGTTATTGAGTATACCCACGATGTTACATTTAGAATTACTGGTTTAGGCGTTTCAGCAGTTTTTAGACCTGAACTAGAAGCTAAAGGTACATTTACCCTTGAAGTTAAGTGGACTGGTTCGCAGTGGAAACTAACTGGATCAAATTTAATTGCTGACCCACAGCCATCGGCATCGTCTGTTACTGGCCAGGTTGTATTTTCTGTGGCTGGAGGAGGATATCAGGCAACTTATAATAACGCTACTACTTCACCGCCTAAAAGTTTTTCATTTACAGCAAGCGGAGGAGGAACTAATCCTTCGGATGCAACTTGGGGAACTGGTATCACAGCAAACCCAACGGCTAAAGAAGAAACATACGCAGTTAGTTCTAGGGCGGCAACTACCTTTAGCGGCACTTCTATTGCGGGAACCTTTAGTTTTATTGAAGGTAGAATTGTTAGTGAAGGAGCTTACGGTACAATAAAAATTACTGGAGGTCCAGATAATCCCCTTGGAAAAGTTCACACCCTTGATGTAAATTTAGAAAAGGTTTTTACAAAACTAGATGGAACTGATGTATACAGAAAAACCATCACAACGGCAACTTGCACACCCGCGTAATGGCATACCAAAATAAACCGAGGGGAGTTAGTGACAAAGATAAGGAGCGTTCACCAGAAGAACAGACTTCAATTAATAGGCAAAGAGCCAGAAGGCAACTCAACGAATTAAAAAAACAAATAAAAAAGCAAGAGGCTGAACAACTTAGGAAGTTTGGCGGTAGCACAACTGCTGACGCAAGAGAACGGAGGGATATTAAGGCAAAAGCTGATGCTGCCTTAGAACAAGCAGAGGCTAATTTTACCGAAACATATAACCCTTCACAAAATAAACAGGACTACGAGTCCGACGTTCTACAAAGAGGCGTTGATCAGTTCACTGCACCAGAATCTACTCCAGAATCTGGAACAGGTGAATTTACTTTAGACGTAGTTAAGAGTGACAACACGGCTGGAACGGCAACCTTTAATGGAAGCGGGGTAAATTAGAATGCCTAATGCTATTCTTAGAGCAGGACCATTTACTGGCACAAGTGGTTCTTTTGTAGATGAGCCAGGCTCTGCCTCAAACTCTACGTTGCCAGTAAACTGTGCAGGTAATGATTGGGTTGACGATAACTGGAAAAGTTATGTAAAAACTAGAAATAGTATTTCTACTGGAACTGGAACTACAATAGTCGAAAACTATCAAAACGGACCCACTCTAGAGGTTGAAGTATCTTCAAATGGAGTCGTGCAAAATCCCAACGGAACCGAGCCAGAAGAATCATTTGTTGAGTTTAGATTTTCATATCAAGCCGCTGTAAGTTTTACAGTTCGATTTACGGCAACGGTTACTAGGCTAAGTACAACTTCTTCTGGAGATCAATCTGTTTCCTCTCAGTTTATAGCAAACGGGGTAAATGTAAGTATAGCAGACACAGAGGGAACTCCTACAACTGTAACAAAGGATATAACTCTTAGTGCATCAGTAGTTCCTACCAGTGTTACAGCCAGCATTGAATCTTTTTCTATTGAAGGAGTGAGAAGCAAATCCCTTTTGAAAGTAGAACCACTTTAATTATTACACTTACAGTTAACCCTTTATGATATAATACACCCTATGGACGAAGAAGAAGAGCTAGATAACACCCTTTTTGGACAAGAAGAAGCACCTGCTGTGAATACAGGGGATGCCCGAATAGGTTCTGGAGGCACAACTCCCAGACCTATAACTATGGCTGACGCAAATAACCCTGCTTTTGAGGGTATGTCTGCGCCAGAAATTATAGATGCAGTAAACGCTCCTGGGTATCAAAGCCCAGATTTCTCAATACAAAATAGGGATGCTTTAGCACCTGAACGTCCTCTTTTACTTCCGTATGTTTCACCAGAATCTAGGGGTGGGCAAATACTAGACACCTTAATTGATCTTCAGGCAAAAGCTATGGATATTCCGCTCAATATCGCTGCATTGCCTTTTTTAACCGCAAAAAACTATTTACTTGGAACGGAAGATAACCTTAATCCAACATTGGGAGAAGCGGCAACTTCGGCTGCAGAATCAAGAGACCCAATACAAAACCTATTAAACCCCAATGTTGATGAAACGGTTAGTCGACAAGATCAACTTGTTAAAGAGTTTTTGGATAGAGAACCTAGACCCCTGCCCTCTGGAGTAACTGACGGTGATCC
>FUFK010418272.1_pt1 | contig 14336 bp, 11 predicted proteins | sample 1021851 | NCBI WGS metagenome assembly FUFK01 (sample SAMEA51879418, study PRJEB19060) | metagenome | reverse complement strand
CCTGCCGTATCTACTGTGCCACTCAAACCACCGATAGATGCAGTCAAACCAAGTTCATATCCTGCGAGTGCGTTGAGTGCCACAGATGTATCAGCAACACGAACGACTCTTAGGTTGTTACCATACCCAAGAAAGTTTGCTGCTGAATGAAATGCTCTATTTTGTGTGGCGTTGTCTTTATCTGGTCGACCGAACAGTTCCTTAAGTTCATCTTCAGAGGTGATAGTCACCGCTTCATCGATAGGACCGCTCTTGAATGTGCCTGCAAAACCAGCGGGTGTTGTGGCGACCGCTGGGATAACACTTGTGAGATCAACTTCTGTGATCGAAACGCCGGGACTTACTCGAAAAGCCATATGCTTTACTCCTTATCAAGATCGAATGCTGTCTATATTTATGAAAAGTGATATTTACACCACAGTCCAGGTATTGCCTTCATCATCTCGAAAAGTGTCACGTTCTAGACCAGTATTTATGATGCCAAATGGTGTAAGATCTTCTTCCATTCTCTTGATTTGCTCTTCATAAAGCGTCTTACGAATATCAATGTCTGAAAATTCTTTGAAATATGCTTGTGATGTCATCCAAGCAAAAAGAACCAGAGTCATCACCAAGTCATCATTGTGGCCCTCATCTGCGGCAAAAGAACTTTTCTTCGACACAAACGAGACAAGTTCTTGAATTGTGTCAAAGTCGTTGATCAGTAGTTTATCTTCTTCTATCATACCTTTTAGCAAAGAGCAACCTATTTTCTTTACCGCTTGTGTGGTTCTTACACCTCTATGTGATGTACCAGAACCGAAACCACCATCCATCACTTGTCCAGATCGACCACGTTGTGATGTCATCATCATGTTTTCATATTCATATTCTTCATATAGAATGTCTGCGACTTGACCACCGATATCATTAAGTTCAACCAGTATGGCAGAGTCGTTGTATTCTTTGGCAACTTTGTAGATCAGCGACGGATACACCATCGGTGATATTTCATTGTTTCTAAATGTCGCGACCAATTTATATGGCACTTCAGTTATGTCAATTACAGTGAAAGCATGATAATCAATACCAACGCCGCGTGATGTGTCAACGCACATGGCATAAATTCTATCTTCGACAGGTTTCTCATATATCTTTAGACCTTCATCTGTGGTGTGTAACGGCGCCCTGAATGCGAGGCACTTCAGTTTACTCGCGTTTACGAGAGTGTTTGTAGAGCCAATAAACTCACAATCAAACTCGGTACGAAACTGCTCAGGCGATGTGTTTCGTATCGTCTCTTTCTTCCACTTTTCATCTCGACCTGGCACATCAGACCAATGAACTTCAATTGGCACATACGAGTTATTTCCCTCTTCAGCATCAACCCACAACTTGTAGTAAAGGTTCAAACCTTTTGGGGTTGACACGATCAAAACTTTTGTATCTTGCCCTGAAGTGATCGTAGGATAAACTGAACTAAAGAATTCTTCAGCCACGTTATGAGGCACATAAGCAAATTCATCCAAGAAGATCATGTTGAAAGAACCACCACGAACGGCTGAAGATGATGTTGCTGAAGCGAGAATCTTAGAGCCGTTTTCGAGGGCTATGTTGCCTTTGTTCCATTCAACGATACCCTGTTGAAGCCATTTGGGTAAGTTTTCATACGCTAACTTCAGACGAGACAAAAGTTCTCTGGCAGTTGCTAACTTGTTCGCAAGAATGGCAACATTTTTGTTGCCGTTGAACAAAACATAATGAAGAATATAAGACACAACGGTAGTTGATTTGCCAGACTGTCGAGGAAGTTTAGCGATGACAAATCGATTCTCGTGAATTTTGTTCACCATGTCTTCTTGAAAGTCATAAAGTTTAAATGGCACAAGACCCTCATCAAGAGAGACAATCTGAATATAGTTTTTCATAAAGTAGATTGGATCTTTTGAGCATTTTAGATACTCTTCAACCTGATCCTTCGTGAACTCTACTTTTACGTTTGCTGCTTTTAGATTTGGATTGCCAAGATATGACTTTTCAATATCCGTCATCTAGTAACCTTTGTTCGATGAGAGGTACACCCCTCTCACAATTTTCTGTCCATTGAATCGCATCACCATCATCTGAAATATATTTATAGCACACAAAAGGAATATCATGTTTTACACAAACTGCTGCAAGAGCATACGCTTCCATGTCTACCACATCATATTTACCCTCATCACCACCTGTCCAAAAACTATCACCTGTAGCACATATAATAGGGTTTTTTGTATTCGTTGTTAGTACGATCTTTTTCAAACCAAATGGCGTTTGAAACTTTACGAAACCCAAGGGTGATGCATCCATATCACGTTGTATTATTTGATCAACGCGGTAAAGTTTACCAACTTCGACACGATCACTTGACCTTCCTGCTGTGCCATAGTTTATGACAATATCTGGTTTGTCTTTGATTATTGCCTCTGTGAGAGATGCTGCTGCGTTTATTTTACCGACACCAGTGTGTAGAATGACTCTTGGTAATTTTTTAGTCTCCTCTTGAAGAGCCGCTACTATCATCGTTTTCATTTTGTATAATTTCCTTTGTCTTGCTTGAAACCTTTTTTACGCCTTTTGTTTGATCTTCGATCATCTTTGCGAGGTCACTTGTTGAACCAACAAAAAATGCATTGTTGGTTACACTCTTTACCTCGTCAGTTTTTGATGTCTCTTTCATCTTGCGATGAATTTCCATGATGTCTTTGTTGATGTCAGAGGATACCTTGAGTAATTGTGCGATGACTTCATAGGCTCTTGGTTGATCACCCGCCATGGCAACGCTCATGATTCCTTCAATGGCATCTTTGCTCGAATCTAAGAGATCGAAAAGATTGTCACGAACTTTGTTGTAGTCTTTGTCAACACCTTTTTCAAACCTAGATTTTGCAACATCTTTTTTCTGCACAATCTCTTTTACTACCCTATCAGGTGGTAGATCAAGTGCTTTTTCGATATTTTTATTGGGTGATTCCATCTACTTGATAATTCTGTATTGTAATAACGTAAGGTGCTGTGGCGCCAGCATCGAGTCCGATACCAGATGTCACACCGTCCGTTAGACCAACGGTGATCTTTTCGAGCAGACCACTTGTAGTGCCTGCCGCTGTAGTATATTTATCTGATAACTCGTTAATGTCAACAATGGCTGTGCGAATGATACCAGAACGTTTGACAGGACCTGCAAAGAAAACTTTCGCAGTAAATGTTAGAGTGTGAATGATCATACGATCCTCTTCCATGGTACCCTCGTAGTTATCTTCAGTCGTCACGCCATTTAGGACAATAGGCATGTCTGTTTTTTCATCGATACCATCAATTGTCTCGAATGTGATTGTAAACTCTGGTGTGAAGAAGGGGATAATTTGTTCTATGATTTGCAAACCATCATCAATATTTTTGGTTGCGATATACAAACTAAACTCTATGTCATAAGGAACTCTCTCGTGACGATATGAAAACGATGTGTCACTTTGATAGTTGTATCTTTTCTGAAGAGTGTTTGTTTTTCTAATGGGATCATATGTCATACTTGTCATTTCAAATCCAATTCTAGGAAGAATCATTTTGATTTGACCATTTTGTGGTTTGATCTTTTGAATAAACTTTTGTTTTGATGAATATGACAGAGGCACTTTGAATCTTTCTTTCTCTGTGCCATCCGCATTAAATCTCTTCATATAAATGTCGTTGAACACTGTACCAAAACTTGCGACGGCTCTGCGTAGAGTATTGTGATAAAAGATATTGTTTTGTCCAAACATTAGAATTCACCAAATGGGTTTGTATCAGTAAAGTCAACGAAGCCGAGTGCCTCTTCTTCAATAAACTGATTGTCCGAGTCTGCTGTGATTGATGTGTTCGGTCCTGTAATCGATATGCTGTCCTCTGTTCCTGTGATTCCTCTGAAAGATGAGTTATCAACTGTTGTGACAAAGAAGTTTTTCGTGCCTGTAAGACCAGATCTCCAGAACCCTTTCGTGTCGATCAGAGTCAGAGATGTTGTTGTTGCACCTGTTCCAGAAACACTGAATACGGTGGCTTGTGGTGAAGATGTGTCTGTTGTTCCTGTTGCACCACCACCAATAGGTTGATAGACGGTATCACCCTTAGCGAATCCAGCAGAGTTTCCTGTAAGTGAATCTAAGAACAATGTAAGTGTGTATTGCTCACCGTCTATAACATCATCAATCGCATCAATCCCAGTAATCATATCCTCATGTGATGGTGAGAACAGTTCACAGGATAATTCAAACACATAGTTTTCGCCAAACTGATAGAATGGTTTTTCATCTTCAGCAAATTTGATTTCAAAAATACCATTGTTGAAAGGAAGAAAAATCAAATCACCTTCTTGTGGTTTCTCACGTCCTGTCTCTTGCGTAAACCGATGCTTCGAAACAACAAACTTTACAGCATCTCTCGTTTCTAGACCAAACTTAGCGATGAAGTCACCGTCACCCTCAAAACCATCAACAGATGAGATATAAAGTTCTAGAGGGAATGCATCATTGAATGATGAAATCAGATCTTCACCAAAAATGTTATCAACATTGACAAGAGTTCTTGGCATATAGAAGCAATCTACGCCGCCATACTTGATCATCTCTGCGACGAGATCCTCGATCAGCCTTTGCTCATCGCTGTTGTTGAAATGGTTAAAAAAGTGATTTGTTCCCATGTTACCCCACTATAAAGTCTGGAGGCAACTCGAATCTTTCTTTTGCCATCTCTTCGATTCTTTCAAGTTCTTGAACCGCATCATCATATAACGCTCTACCATTTATAGAGACGCCACCTGGTAACTGAACACCTTCAAATTTGATTAGGTTTTGTCCCCATTGTTTTTTAAGTTGAGCGGTGAGATAGTCTTTGAGAAGTCTTTGTTTGAAAATTTCTGTATGTGTAGAGGGATCTAAAATACGATACGCCTCCATAACAATAAAGTCATCAACAGCAAATTCTTCATCCATATCAGTGTCTATGTGTAGTCTGTTGGTAACATTATGATAACGAATTCTTTTGTCTGGTGACAACATATCATTCACCAAATTCATATATCTCATGTATTGGTCATAATGAATAATGTCTAGGTAGCCGAACGTGTAAAGATCATTGAGTGCTAGTTGATAACGAACATCAAACATGTTGATAGTATCACCAGGAATTCTAAAAAGTTTTGTGACACTCACAACTAGGTTGCTTGTGTCCACTCCACCAACTGCGGTGAGATCAATAAAACTATTGTCAATGTCATTTTGTGTTATTTGGTGTTTAAGATAAACCTTTTCAATACCATCATAATGGTACTCAGCAAAATATTGCAACGCATCATCAACACGATCTTCAATTTGATCGTCATCCAAGTTTATATCAACCACAGGTTTACCGAGTCTTCGTAAACAGTGATCGATAAGTTCTTGTCTGGTAGTTGGTTCAGCCATTTCTTCTTCTTACTTTCTTCCTTGCAGATTTTTTGGTTGATCTTAACTCTTCAGACTTCGGGTAATCTGTTTTTATTTTTTCTCGTAAGTTCTGAATTTCTTTTACACCAGATTCCGCTAGAGTTTTTTTCTCTATAAGTTTTTCCCACATGGCAACAACCAACTCTTCGATCTTGGGATACTCTAGTTTTCTTTTCTTGTCAAAGTTGTTTAGTTTTTCTTTTTCTTTTCTTACAAGTCTCTCTGTATCCGCATTATCTAAATCTTCCTCTTTTTGCAACTGAAGAAACTCATCAAGTCTGGAGATATATCTATCTCCTTGTGGCCAAGATGTTCCTAAATTGTGAGATTTTTCACCATCAGTCCATGAATAAAGTTTTCCAGGTATGTACGTCACTGTTTTTGCCTTACCTGGCATTTCATAATCTGGTTCTAATTTTAGAAATATAGAAAAGTCAATGACGTTATCATTGATTGTAATTTTGTCCTCGTGATGCTTGAAAAAAATCATACATTAATGTCTCCTGCTTCGAATGATGAACTCGTAGAGTCTGCTGAGATACCACCAGAGCCTGTCGAGCCAGTAAAATCTAAAAGTGAATGTGCTTTCAAGAAGTAGTCTGTATCGTTGAATGCATTTGTGAATCCTTGTGCAGATGCCTCTCTAATTGTTCCTTCATGTCTATGTGAAACATTTGAGTTGATCGCTTTGAATCCTGCAAAGAATTGTGATGCATTTGTACCAGATGTTGGACCATTGAACAATGCAGCACCGCCTTCGACGAACAGGTTACTATCAAGTGTCGCCTTGAAACCATCTTCTTTGTTGAGTGCAGAGATGGCACTTAGAGAAACTTTACCGAGTCTTGTTGACGAAACACCAACTTTGTTGCCGATCGCAAAGCAAAGTGCGTCAGCCGCTGCGGCTGTCAAGTTTACACCTTCGTTTGCAAATAAGTCTCTGTCAGTGATCACACCACCAGCATTGGCTAAGAATCCAGATCCGCAACCGTTAACGATGGCGCCTCGAACCCTAACTGTTGAGTTGTTGGTCGCTAGAATACCAGCATTGGTACATCCAGAGACGAACAAATCATTTGCGTTGATCACACCACCATTGTCTGCGACGGCACCGTATTTGAACCCGACAACTGCAACATTATCACCGAGTGCAATCGTTCCAGAATCAGATGCGTAGAATCCATAACTCAATTCATCAGCAGAGCCGATAGAGTTTATGCCTGTTCCGCCTTCGATTACAACGTCACTTATGCTGAGAACAGAGCCATTTTTCACAAACACACCCGATTCATTACCAGAGAAACCAGCGAACTTGAATACAGTTCGAATGTTCTTCACTTCGGGTGAGCCTGTAATGTTTATGGTGGCACCATCAGTATTGCTGATTGTTTGTTGCCCCAAAACGGTTGATGATGCAGACGTAAACTTGTCAGAGAATTGACTCTTTACATCAAGCGTGACTTTATCGTTGCCCACATCGATTGAATGAATTTTGTGAACTCCTGCCAAAGATAATCTTTCAGCATTTTTTACCTCCGTTGTTGTTGTAAGACCTGATGATGATATATCACCGATCGCGAGGTATGTGTCATGAGTCATTCCTGAGACGCTGTTCAGTTCGAGCGTCAGGAAGTAAGACCCATCGCTGCCAGTGATTGTAGCAGCACCTGTGATCGATCTCGTATACGTTTCAGCACCTTGAACATGATACAAGAAAGAACGCATTGGGTTGATTGTCACTGGCCTATCAAAAGTAAAACCACCGTCTGCAAAATTAAGAACATGATTGGCGTTCATGTCTGCGATTTCATCTTTTTTCGCCTCGTAGTAGGCGTCGAGTTCTATCGCTCTGTTGGGGTCAACCCCATTGATTTTATTTGTTTTACCGGCAGCGTTGGTAACACCAGGCTCCAGTAAGAATGTTGTTTGGAAAAGATCAGTGTTCGACTGCGCCGTTGCAGATGCAGAGACAGTGTTTCGAGCCTGAACACCAAGTGCATTACCTGTTGCTGCTGGTGAGAAGAAAAAGTTGGTTGCGAGTTTGGTGTTAGCCAAACTCAATTCTTTCGCAGAAATTCGGGTTAATTCTGCTGCACTGGGAATAAGTTTAGTCGTAAAGTCTGCTTGGTTTGCGATGCGACTACCAAGTGTGTTGATACCAGATGCTACTTTGAGTTGCCCTGTTGCACCTGTTGCACCTGTCGCTCCAGTGTCGCCTGTTGTGCCGCGTGGACCAGTAGCCCCGATGTCACCCGTTGCACCTGTTGTACCTGTTGTACCTCTCACACCTGTAGCACCAGTGGCGCCGATATTACCCGTTGTTCCTGTCGTGCCTTTTGGACCATCTGGTCCTGTGACACCTTGTAGCCCAGTCTCGACTCTCGATCCAGTTGAACGACGATATCGAATCATGTAGTTCATCGCAATAAATGGTGGCATGTTGTTAAACGGTAGACCACTACCGCTCGTGCCGATTGCAAATTCGGACGATGAGATATCACTGTCAAAGATAAACCCGCCTGTGTTTGTTCCAGATGAATCCTCTCTGTTTAGAGTATGACTATGCGTTGGTAACTCATCTGTTGAGAGAGTTATTGTTTCATTGCCACCAATAGTACCAGCGGCACTTCTGTTTGTGAGACTTCCACCTTTTTGACCACCGACAACGAATCTAGATCTAAGATCAGGAATGAAGAATTTGTTTCCTGCGTGTGTCAATGAGAAGTTTGGACCAGGACCAGTCAACGCATTAGCAGCAGCGATACTGGTGACGCCCAATGATCTTACGGTAACCGTATCTGCATTTGTGTAATCAAACGCAGTGAGACCACCAGAGATACTCTCTGTAAATTGTAATTGTATCGTATTCGATTCTGGTGCAGCACCTGTGACCGTCACAATCGAGAACGAACTATTCGTTCCGTGAACAATATAAAATTTATCTCCATTTTCGATGGAGTGATTTTTTGTTTGACCAATCCCAAAGGGTGAACCAAAATTGCTTCCAACACTACCAGATAAAAGAACGTTAGCCGTCAGAGAACCGGTTGCAGATCCTGTGAAACTAGCATCTAATTCATATGTGTGTTCAACAACATTGAACAAGTCTCTATACAATTTTGTCTGTGTGCCAACACCCATAGGCACGGCATCGCCGTAGCATAGAAGATAGTTGCCTGGAACTTTTCTTGGCACACCAGCGAAAGGTACGATTGTGCCAACAGGTGTCAGCACTTGTGCGCCTTCATTCTTTACGTTACCAAGTGTATTGACAACGATACCCTCTGTTGTGCTAGTCGCAATCAGAAGAGGTTTTAGAATATGATCCGTTTTTGTTGGCTCTGTCTCTGTGAGTTTACCAGTTTTGTCTGGATCTAAGTAGTATACTTGACCACCAGTGAGCGAGAAACTCGCACCAAAATTTATCTCACCCTGAAATACTAAGGTGAAACTATCTGTGCTTGATGACTCGACAAGACCAGCGACAAAGGTGTTTGCGTCACTGCCATCATTGTCAGCCGCTGTAAAACCTGTTGATTTAAACACAACAGCATCACCCGCTACGAACGGATGATCAGACTGTTGTATTGTCGTTTTTAGTGATGAAGCATTGGCACTTGGTGTACCGATGAATCCTACGCTACTACTTCCCATACTGGCACCTTTTCAGTTAACTCCAGTATTTATACGATTACCTCGTCTTCAATGCCTCGATGGAGTGTTCGAGATTAGCATTGACTCTTTCCTTGTATTCTTCTGGCAAATTAGGGTTTTTCAGAAGTTCAACGCAAGCATCTCTTGATTCTTTGTATCTTCCAGTCCAGTAGCAAGAAATCGCATACTCATCAAGAACCATAAAATCATAGACTGCCTTTGTGACAAACAAAGCGCCCTCTGGTAAGGCTAAACGAACGGCGTGATTCGCAAAGCAGAACGCTTGGTCAAAACGACACTTCAAACGACAGAATCTTGCAGCAGCCCACAAAGACTCTGCTCTCCATGGATTCTGTTGAAAGGCTTTCATATATCCCTCAATCACTTCATCGATGTTGTATTTTCCTTTATCAAGAAGAATTTCTTTTGTTCTTGCCACCTGAAACAGCGAGTAGTAAACTTCTTCTGTCCAGCCGCCAGCGTCAGCCCTTTTTTGATATGCATCGAGACACTTTTCCCATTGTTGACTATCTCTGTAAGATTGTGCTAGATAGAACAAGTATCGATTTACATCTTGCTCATCAACACCTTCAGCGAGTGCTTTCTCAAAGGTGATAGCATCTTTGGCATATTTTTCTGGGTCATCAGATCTTGCACCATCTTGAATTGGTGTGTTGATGAATCCAGGACAAAACTCTCTGCTGCTAGTCTCGTCATGACAATCAACGTATTCGTGAAGAACACCGCGATAGTAAAATCTTTTATGGTTTGATGTCAATTGTGGTCTGTGATACCTTGTGCCACCATATTCAGCAAATACGTTGTAGAGATCAGCCGTGAGACTTTTTCTCCAATTGAATGGATCAAAATTTTGATCGTAAACTAAAACTTCGTCAGCGTCAATCATCAAACAGTAATCTGCGTCAGTAAGTTCTCTTGCATACTCAAGAGCCTCAGATCTGTTCGTACCGAAATCTTTCCATTCACGATCAATCACATGACCATCAATGCCAACTTTTTCTGCCCAAGATTTGATGACTTCTTGTGTGCCGTCTGTTGAGCCAGTGTCACAAATTACAAATGTGTCGATACATGGCAAAACACTACCGAGACATCTTTCGATGACGGTAAGGCCTTCATCATTGACTTTTCTTGCTTCGTTTTTTACGATCATCACCAAAGCGATTTTGTTCAACTTTGATGTTTTTTCTTCTGTTGGTGTTTGCGGACTGTTATCAATCACGGCTTGCGTCATAATTTTCTCCATTATAAAGTTGCTTTACGATTTTATTTATATCGTTATTTCGTCGCTTCAGGTAAAACTGTGATAACTCCTTCAACAATTCTTTGAACATCTCCTGTTGAATTGTTGGTGACCTCTAAATCATAAACGTATCTACCAGCAGTTATTCCTTGTGTTCCTGTGGTACCTGTTGCACCTTTTGATAACGTAATAATACCACCAGTTGAATCAGTCACATCTACGTCTAAAGCGAAGAAGTTCAGTGACGAATAACTCCTTCGCATATGTGATTTACCTTCATAGCCATCTAGACCAAACGTCACCCCATTATCATCGGTGAGCGTAAGTGTGGTTGAGAAAGAGGCGCCTTGTTCGATATTCAAATTCAGTTTGCTAGCCATTTAGTGCTCCGGAAAATTAGGTCTGAGTGTGACTGATCCTGTTGCTATTCTTCCAGGATCATTTGAGTCAAATATACCATCTTGAGTTGTGGCAAAAGGAAAAACAATTTCCGCAGTGTCGCCGCTACCGATTGCCTCAACGGCAGGATAAAAATATATCGCCCGATAGTCCCATATCGCATTGTTTGAGTCAAATGCTACTTTAGTTTTGTCTTCATTGAGAACAATTATGTATAGCCCTCTCGTTCCCAAACCTTGATTATAATCATTACTACCGCCTGGAACATGATTGGGGGCACCATTATCAAAGAAATCTGACCATGGTGATCGCCTTGCTCGCATGGCAAAACAAAAAAGAACTCTATCTGAAAGTCTCTTTAGATTTCCATCACCATCAACCTCATGTAAATTAAATTGTCCTGTATTGTCACATATTATTCCATCAAATTCAGGACCAACTGTAAATCCATCATTAGTTTGTTCAAGGCCTTCAGGATCATCTTTTTCTGTACCATTTGCGTTATATCCACCAGCACCACGAACAGGTTTGCTATGTTTTATAACTGTGTATGTGGCCTCTTGAAATGTGTTGTCAGACGGCGTTATCTTAAATAATTTTCCAAATATAGTTCGATGACAAATTATGTTTCCTTGATTGTCGGTGCAGATATCTCCCGCTGCAGGATTAGCGACGGTACTTATATCTGTGAAGAAATATGACTTGAAGGGGTCTATCGGATTACCATTCTCATCTACTTTATTTGCTGCATTCTGAAGTGTTCCTCTTGTTGGGAGCCCAGTGTTGTTTAGAATTAAATCTGCTGTTCTGAAGTTTGGATTCCACTTTGTGGATGTGTTGTGTGGGCCAGCATATGACGTTGATAGATGTCTGTGCAATTCAAAAAAGTGATCACTATTTTGGGATGATGAAGATCCTGTTCTACCTCTTGTTATTGTAAAAAATCCTGCCGTCACTCCAGCGTCTAAGTTTTCCAAGTTCGCATCTTGTATTGGATCATTTTTCTCAATTCGACAACAACCAAATGCGAAACCGTGCCCGGCCCTGTTATTAGATTGACCGCCTTGAGTTGAATTGACTATTGTTGATGTTGTGTCACTTATTATAAATCGTGTGGTAGTCTCACGGGTATCGCTTACGATATCGAAATTATCAACAATGTTCACATGCATGTTTCTGCTGATCATTTCATTCGATGTGCCGCTTACATCATTCTCAGCATTACCATTAATAATACCATTTGATGGATTACAGTCACCATTTTGAATAAAAAATGTAGGATTAACAACAGCAGTCTGCATATTTCTATAACCTTGTGCTCCGCCGAAATACCCTTCGCCTGGTGAATATTCACTCCTACTCCAAGGATCTACATCTGATTTTATTCTCAAAAATCTTGTGTATTCACCATTCTCTTCTTGACTTCCATTTCCTATGCCACCTGCGTCACCATCACCTACTGTTCCGTCTCTGTTTATACCATACACGTTTGATATATCAAAACAACCAGAAATGATTGGAGACTCATTGTTTTCTGGGGTGGTATCACTTGTTCTATTTCCGAATGCAAAATAAATGTTCGGTATGCCTAAGGCATCCGTTTCAAATTTTTCTACACCTTGAAGATATCTACTGCCTGCGAAACTCATGAGAAGTTAGGATTAAAGTTGCATAAAAGATTACCAGAACTGTCAGCGATGGCACTGATTACATCAATATCGTTTGCCGCTTGTGATAGAACGGGATCTATACCATTTGGGAATTTGAATTTACTACCGATTGAAGATAACGCTCGTCCACCTGTGCCGTCTTGCTTGAGTATGATTGTGTAAGCGGCACCAGATTTGACGTTTGATGGATTAGCGAGCGAGATACTTCCACCGAGTGTGATTTCGTGTACGTTACCATTGTCGAAGTTAAGAGTTATTGAACCGGTTGATGTTTGTGACTGAAGTGTGCTATAAGATTGACCGGTTACGGTTCTCAAGTTACCAAGAATTTCGAGCCCGACTTCAGTTGGTGTGTATTGCTCAACACCACTCTCATCGCCGTCACTTCTAAAGTAATGCTTACCATCTGTGCCAACATGAAGAAGTTCACGACCGTCTGTAAATGGGTTTGCAATGTTGGTGTTCTTGTCTGAGTAGACTATGAACGAGTCTGCGTTTTGTTCTGCACTGTCGTTGATACCAACACCGACCAAATAATCACCAGCAGCGCCAACAACTCCATTACCTTCGTGATAGATTTGAGGACCGTTTGATCCTAATCCGCCAATTTGCACACAAGGGAATGTCACACCAGAGGATCTACTGAANCCTAAACCAAANGCNGTTGGTCCTGCAACACTCGGTGTGAGCATTGTGGAGCCGCCTTGAATTCTTGGATAGATATCGTCATGNTTGTGACCAGTAAAGACAAGAGCCTTGACCCCTGGTTTCGCACGAATGATAAAGTTCGTAGCCAAGAATGGATCTTGAACTGAATCAAATGCGTTGCCTGAGAATTTAAAGGCGCCTTGTCCATCAGTGCCACTATCGTCGCTGCCTCTCGATAACTCTTCAAAACCACCTTGTTGCCCAAGAGTCCTTGTCGATCCGTGAATATCAGATTTACCAACACCNATAGCACTTCTATTTCTTAGNTCNGGNAAGAAGAAGTTTGTNTNNGTGNNNNTATCAGATTGTAGGGTTACACTACCAGCCGAGGTTGGTAGTGTGCCAGCGCCCGCATCAGAAATATCCAGTGTCGTTGTTGTGACATTATCAACGTTGATAACCACTGTGGTGTTGTCTGATTTCTTGAGAACCAGTTTATCGTTTTGTGCAATGCCTCTCGTTGATGCACCACCTGTGAGTGTAAGAGTGTCGGTACCATTAAAGTGAATGTCACTCACCTCGTATGTGTGTCCAACAACATCAAATAGATCTGGGAAGTCAGTTGTACTTTTCAGTTTACCATCACAGAACAAGAAATCATCATTTGGTATGATAGATCCTGAGTATGGATAAATTGTTCCGACAGGAATAATTCCTTGCAGGTATAATTCATCTGTTGCATCTTGCACAACAGAGCCAATATAGGGAAGAACAAAACCACTATCGTTATCTACACCAATAAACATGGCCTTCTGAACAAGCGTATCACCCTCGTTGTAGGATGGTGCAGTGGTTGTAAGTCCACCAGAGACAGTTCGAGATAAGAAGTAAACCTCACCACCAGTGATACTGGTAATTTTTGTGCTGCTACCAAGACCACTGACAAATCCAGATTGTGTGACCTTTACATTATTTGCATCAACAACAGAAGAAACAATACCAATCGCCTCTGCGTTCTCTGGAGAAGTAGCGATGGCAGATGTCACACCACCTGTGGCAGATCTTATTTTTACTGCCTCACCAACAACAAGACCATGATTTGTTGTTGTGATTGTTCGTGTGACATCATCTTGTCCTGAGATCCAACCGTCGATCTTTCCGTCAGCGCCTGCGATTGGAATGTGATACGCTGCCGAGTCTGTCGTTGCGTGAGCACCA
>FUFK010043180.1_pt1 | contig 14338 bp, 13 predicted proteins | sample 1021851 | NCBI WGS metagenome assembly FUFK01 (sample SAMEA51879418, study PRJEB19060) | metagenome | reverse complement strand
GTAAAAGGAGATAAATTATGGCAATTACATCAGCAGTTTGTTCAAGNTTTAAACAAGANCTTTTACAAGGTAAACANNNNTTTGANTCNTCANGTGGANACACTTTNAAANTNGCTTTATNTGANAGTGATGCNNNTTTAGGNGCNNCTACNACAGANTATTCAACATCAGAAGAAATTACAAATACATCAGGATCTGCATACAGTGCAGGTGGAGCAACTTTAACAAATCAAGGTGTATCTCTATCTTCTACAACTGCGTTTACAGATTTTTCAGATGTAACATATAGTTCCGCTTCTTTCACAGCAAATGGTGCTTTAATTTATAACACAACAACAGATGGTGGTTCAGGCACTACTGATGCAGTTTGTGTAATTGCATTCGGTGGTGATAAAACTGCAACTAACGGAACTTTTACAATTCAATTTCCAACAGCAGACGCTAGTAGCGCAATTCTAAGATTAGCATAGGAGTAGCCCATGTCGGTTGACTCAGGATGGGGCCGATTTACCTGGGGACAGGCATATTACGGTCAAAGTACTTTATTAGCAACAGGCTGGGGTGCAAAACAGTGGAACGATGGTGAGTGGGGAAATCTCGCAGATGAAACTGTTACCTTAACGGGCGTATCAACAACATCAAGCGTTGGATCATTAACATTAACTGGAACAGCAGTTGTTGCACCATCAGGTGTATCAACAACATTTAACGTTGGATCAATAACTCCAGTAATAGATGTAACACCAAACATACCTAGTTTATCTTTTTCTGGAAACGTTGGATCATTTACAAATGTAATTGATGTTAGTGTTGTACCGACTGGTGTATCTACAAACAGTGCTTTAGGTGTTATTACACCTGCAGATCAAGTCATGGGTCTGACAGGTCAAGAATTTACAGCAGAACAAGGTACAGCTGTAGCACCAAATCAAGATGTTTCAGTATCCGGTTTACAAACTACATTATCTCAAGGTACAGCTATTGCTTTCTCAGGAACTTTAATTCAACCAAGTGGTTTCTCTATGACTTCTTCTTTAGGTTCAGTTGTTGTTCCTAATGAAGATGTAACTTTAACGGGGGTATCTGCAGAATTTAGTTTAGGAAGTTTGGTAGGATTAGGTTCTGCTGTTGCTGCTTTATCTAGTCAATCAATAACCTCTTCTGTAGGATCCATTGATCCTGCAGATCAAGTAATGGGTATAACAGGGGTTTCTGCTAGTGCATCTGTAGGATCTATTAGTGTTGCTGATCAAGTAGTTGGATTAACCGGCGTATCGTTTAGTGCCGCAATAGGAGAGCCATTTATAATACATTATGAAGATATTGACACTGGTTCGAATACATCTTATAGTGCAGTTTCAACGGGATCGAATACATCGTATTCTGATGTTGCAACTGGATCAAATACAAGTTATACTGACGCTGCTTAATAGGAGATAATTTATGGCATCAACATTTACACCTTTAGGTGTTGAACTTCAAGCAACTGGTGAAAACGCCGGTACATGGGGTACTAAAACTAATACNAATTTACAACTTATTGAACAAATATCTGGTGGTTTTACAACACAATCAATTGCTGGTGGTGCACAAACTACAGCTTTAACTATCTCNGATTCTGGAACTGGTGATGTTGCTGGTCACAGAATGATTGACTTCACAGGAACAATTACAGGAAATCAAATTGTAACAATACCTTTAGATGTTCAAACTTTTTATATTTTAAGAAATTCAACTTCAGGAGCATATACAGTTCAATTTAAATATGCATCAGGATCTGGTTCTACTTTTACTTTTTCAGCAACAAACAAAGGAACTTCAATAGTATTTGCAGCAGCAAATGATGGAACTAATCCAGATATTATAGAAATTCAAACAGGTGGAGATGTTGTAGATGATACATCACCACAATTAGGTGGTAACTTAGATACTAATTCTTTCATGATNGATTTTGATGATGCTCATGGTATTAGAGATGAAAATGCAAACGAACAATTAATTTTTGAAACAACATCATCAGCAGTAAACCATGTTGATGTAACAAATGCTGCAACAGGTAGTTCACCTGCTATAGGTGCAGTTGGAGATGATTCAAACATTAATTTAAAATTAAGACCAAAAGGAACTGGTGTTATCGAAGCAATGGGTGCAACAAATCCAGGTTCAATTCAACTTAATTGTGAATCTAACTCCCACGGGATTAAACTTACNTCACCCCCNCANAGCTCTGGGCAGTCGTATGAACTTAAATTNCCCACTGGAAACGTAACAGCANANAGATTTTTAAANGTNGANTCAGTATCNGGNTCAGGTGCAACAGGTGTTGGTCAATTATCATTCGCTGAAGTATCAGGCGGAACCTCTTGGCAAGCAGTTAAAACTTCTACATTTACAGCAGTTGCTGGNGAGGGTTATTTTATAGATACAAGTTCTGGTGCAGTAGAGATGGATTTACCTGCAGGAAGTATAGGTGATGAAGTATCATTTATAGATTATGCAGGAACATTTGATACTAACGCATTAACAATTGATCAAAACGGTTCAGAAAAAATTGCAGGATCAACTGATCCTTTGACAGTATCAACAGAAAGAGNAGCGAATACTTTAGTTTATGTAGATAGCACACAAGGTTGGCTCTTAAAGAATAATTAAGGAGATACATGGCTGCTTATAAAGATCTAGTAGGGCAGAAGATTACGAAAGTAACTTCAAACCCTAGTGAACCAAAAACAGGTCAGATGTGGTACAACTCCACTGCTGGAAAACTTAGAGGTATAGGTGTACTTGAAGCATGGGCAAGTTCATCAGCTTTAATTGAAGCTAGATCAAGTGGAGCAGGTTTTGGAATTTCAACAGCTGCAGTTTATGCAGGTGGTCAAACACCTCCTGGCCCTGGATCGACCAATACTTTTGAATACAATGGTAGTGGATGGTCTAGTGGTGGTGCCTTAAATACAGGTAGATATGAATTAGGAGGAATTACTGCGGGAACAGAAACAGCAGGTTTATGTTTTGGTGGAAATACTGCTCCTGGTTGGAATGGTACAGCTGCTACTGAAGAATATAATGGAACAGCGTGGACAAATTCTAATAACATGGCAACTACTGTTTCTTTTATGGGTGGAAGCGGAATTCAAACTGCTGCTTTCTCTGGTGGAGGTAGAACACCTTCTAATACAAATAATTCACAAGAATATGATGGCACAAATTGGTCAAATGGAAATAACATTAACACTACTAGACAAGCATTAGTAGGATTAGGAACTCAAACTGCAGGAATGGTAGCAGGTGGTGAGTCACCTAGTGGTGGTACAAATTCTGCTGAAACGTATGATGGAACAAACTTTACAGCTGCTCCTAATATGGGTACAGCTAGATATAGACTTTCTGGTTCTGGATCAGACTCTACTGCTTGTTTAGTTTTTGGAGGAAGATTTAATCCCCCAGCAGCAGACAAAGCTCAAACAGAATCTTTCGATGGAACTTCTTGGACAGAGACAGCAGATTTAGCAACAGCTAGACAACAGTTAAGTGGTAACAGAGGAACTAGTTCTTCAGCTATAGCTGCGGGTGGTTTACCTCCTCCAGCATCACAAACAACTGACACAGAAGAATTTACCAAATCAACAAACGCAATAACCGCTGCAGCATGGGCTAGTAGTGGAACTTATCCTATTAATGCAGGAGATATAACAGGAGCAGGAACACAAACTGCTGCAATTTGTCAGAATGGAAGACAATATCCTGGACCAAATGGAACAATAAATAATACAAACACATACGATGGTTCTTCTTGGACGGCAGCACCAACTACAGGCACTTCAAAATGGAATAGAGCTTCAGCTAAAAATGGATCACAAACAGCAGCATTAGCTGTTGGTGGCACTGGTCCTGGTGGTGCACCAGCACTAACTTCTAATTCTGAAGAATATAATGGATCTAGTTGGTCTGAAGGACCTAACTATCCACAAGTTGCACAATTTTTTGATCAAGCAACCGGAACTCAAACGGCGGCGTTAGCAACTAGTGGATATGGTGGACCTCCTGGATCAGCTTATTTAGTAACCACTTGTACTTACGATGGAACTAACTGGACAGCTTTAGCATCACCATCTGATTTAGGTGATGGTGGTTTTGCTGGTACAATGACAGGAATACAAACAGCAGCAATAATATTTAACGCAACAGGTAGATCAACAGCGGTAGAAAGTTGGAATGGTTCTACTTNGTCAGAACAAGCATCAATGCTTACTCCACGTACTGCAGCAGGTTCCGCTGGTACAAGCACAGATGCATTAGTTTATGGTGGAGAGGGTCCAACAAGTGTATCAGAGGGTTGGAATGGAACTTCTTTTTCAACAAGACCTAGTTTGGCAAATTCAGTTTATGGACTTGCTTCTTGTGGAACTTCGTCAGCTGCATTAGCGACTGCAGGTTTTGGTCCTACGTCAACAGCAACAGAAGAATTTACAGGAGAAACATCAGCTGCTAATATAACAGATTTTACAACGAGTTAATTATGACAACATATAGAAATATACATGGACGATCAATTCAGGCAGTAACAACTGATCCAACTGAATCAGTTGCTGAAGGTCAGGTTTGGTACAACACAACTAGTGATACTTTTAAAACTGTGTTGCTTACCGAAGCATGGTCATCTTCTGGCGTTATGGGAAGTGGACGATATGCTTTAGGTGGAGCAGGTTCTCAAACAGCAGCTTTAGGTTTTGCAGGTTATGCTTCTCCTCCTCCTCCAGGTTATAGTGAAGGTCAAAAAACTGAAGAATACAATGGAGTTGGTTGGGCTACAGGAGGAAATTTAACAGGAGCTGCAAGATATTATATTGGTGGATGTGGAGCGCAAACTGCTGGTTTAGCATTTGGAGGAAATTCACCTGGAACTGGTAGGTCTGCTTTAACAGAAGAATATAATGGAACTAGTTGGACTGAGTCTGGAGATTTATCTACAGCAAGAAGAACTTTAGGATCTGCAGGAATACAAACAGCTGCAGCTGCTTTTGGTGGCGACACAAATGGAAGTGGAGTAACACCAGTTGTTGCAACTGAAGAATATAATGGAACTTCTTGGACAAATGGTGGAGATTTAAATACTCCTAGAGGTGGTGGATCTAATGGAGGACCAATAGGAACTCAAACAGCAACACTTTACGCTGGAGGATTTAGCACACCTAGTAATACTAGGGTGGCTAATGTTGAAGAGTATAATGGTACATCATGGACTACTGTAACAGCTTTACCAGGAGGCAGAACTAACTCTGCAGTTTCAGGAACTCAAACAGATGGATTACTCTTTGGAGGTAATTTACCTCCACAAACTAATACAGCATTTAAGTACGATGGTACTAGTTGGACATCAGCACCTAATCTTGGAGCAGCTGTTAAAACTCACGCAGGAGCAGGAACTGCTAGTGCTGGATTAAGTTTTGGTGGTAATCCTAGTTCAGGAACGGGAGCTACAGAAGAATTTAATAAATCAATAAACATTATCACAGCTGGAGCATGGACTAGTGGTGGCAATATGAATAGTGGAAGAACTAGTTCAGCAGGTTTTGCAAATAAAGATGATTTAGTTATTGCTGGAGGTTTTATAAGTACACCTTCACCAGCAGATGATGATTCACAAAATTTAGTTGAAGAATATAATGGGTCTACTTGGACAGCAGTTACTGCAATGCCAACAAAAAGATCAAGTGCATCTGGATGTGGTGCATCACAAACTTCAGGTATGGTTTCAGGAGGTATTCATACTAATCAAACTACGTCTGTTGAATACGATGGAACTAATTGGACAAGTGGTGGTGATATTCCAGCCGTTAGCAGAATGGCTGCTCATTGCGGATCAGTGCCCGCTGCATTAAGATGTGGAGGTGCGGGTAATCCTGGGCCTGCATTAAATCAAACAATCGAATATGATAGTTCCTCATGGACAACAGGAAATACTATGCCTCATGCAGAATACGGACACATGTTAGTTGGAACACAAACAGCAGCAGTATTTAGTGGAGGACATAACGCACCTACTAGAGATAATTTATATGAATGGGATGGAACTAACTGGACAACATCTCCAGCAACTTTAGTTGTTAGCATAAACAATAATGCAGGTGCTGCAGCGAATGGAACACAAACAGCTGCTATGTGGATGGCAGGGCCAACAACCGCGTCACAAGTTTATGATGGTACAACTGTTGTTACTCAACCTAATATGGGAACAGCGAGATATAACGTAAATTGTGGAGGTGGTGGAACTTCTACAGCTGCTATAGTAGGTGGAGGCTCAGGTGATACTGATGCAACAGAAGAATTTACTGGAGAAACAACAACTATAAATGTTAAGACTTTGACACAAAGTTAAACTATGATATACAAATTTTAAAAGGAGGAAGACTATGGCACACTTTATATATGGAGTAGCTGAAAACACTGGCAAAGGATTTTTTACTGCAGAAGACAGAAGAAAATTCTTCCTTAGAGGTTATCCTGCAAACGTCTGGATGGTTGGCAACAACGTTGATGGCGCTATGTGGTTAGCTGAAAAGGGTGCTCGTGAAAAGACAAAAGCAGAAGCACAAGCTTTGATTGACGCTGAAGTTCAAGCGGCACAAGCTGAATGGGATGCTTTGCCTGATGAAGAAAAAGCACCAGCTATGCCAAGTAATACAAGACCAGTTGATGTAATATTGCCATAAGGATTTTCTAAATGGCAACTTACGAAGAGATATACGGTAAGAGAGTAAAAGATTTTGACTCTGACCCCACACTCGATTCGAGTTATGAGGGACAGGTTTGGTACGACAAATCTTTAGGTACATTAAGATCTGTTGTTGCTTTTGATTCATTTACAAGTGCAGCACCTTTAACAACTACTAGATCTAATATAGCTGGTATGGGAACTCAGACCGCAGCATTAGCTGCTGCTGGTAGCGTGCCACCTTATAGTGCTGCTTGTGAATTATATAATGGAACAGGATGGACAAACACAACTTCTAATAACACTGCAAGACAAACAGCTTCTAGTTCAGGAACTTCAACTGCTGGTTTAATTGCTGGAGGACAATCATCTCCAGGTCAANNTGGTTATACNAATGCATCAGAAGAATTTGATGGTTCAAGTTGGACAGAAGGAAATAATTTAAATATGACACGTGCTGGACTATGTGGTTTTGGAACACAAACTGCAGGAGTNGCAGCAGGAGGTTATGGACCTCCCCCTAGTGGAACAGCACAAAATGCTACAGANGAATATGATGGAACAAGTTGGACAGCACAAAATACTTTTACAACTGGAGCAGAAGCTTTNGCTGGAGCTGGAANACAAACNGCTGGTTTAGTTTTTGGAGGAGCATCACCTNCTAATACANCNCGTACNGCAGANTATGATGGAACCAATTGGACNNCTGGGGGTGCTTTAAATACAGCAAGACATGCTTTGGCAGGTGATGGGGTTCAAACATCAGCAATAGCTATAGGTGGAAACACAGGTTCTTACACAGGAGCAGCTGAAAAATATGACGGAACAAGTTGGACAACTTCTCCAGCCACGTTGGGAACATCACGAGCTAATTTAGCTGCTTCGCATACTTCATCTAATAATTCTACTGCGGTAGTTTTTGGAGGACAAGCACCATCCGTTACCGCTGCAACTGAAGAATTTAATGCTTCAATCAATACAATCACAAGTGATGGTTTCACATCAGGAGCTAATTTACCTTCTCCTTTAGGGCCTGCAAATAAATATACAGTTATCGCTGCATTTGGTAATACGCCAGCATTAACAACTGCAGGAGGTGCACCAGGAGCTGCAGCAAACGCAGCATCTTTAAATTACGATGGTACTTCTTATTCAGCAAATCCTGACACTAATAATGGAGCTTCTGGTAGAGGTGGAGCTGGAACACAAACAGCAGGAGTTGCGTTTGGTGGTGTGTCGACTTTTTCAAGAGTTGCTAAAACTGAAGAATGGGATGGATCTAGTTGGACAACTTCTGGAGACTTAAATAATAGTAGAGATCTTATGTCATCTTCTGGAACACAAACAGCAGCGTTAGCTGCTGGTGGATACACAGGTTTAACTGGATCACTCGCTACAGAAGAATATAATGGAAGTAGTTGGACAAGTGGAAACAATATTAATTATGGAAGTCCTGGAGTTATAAATGGTTCAGGGGGTGGAACACAAACTGCAGGTTGGATTGCAGGTGGATTTAGTAGTCCTTCTTCTCCTGTTACAACCTATTCAAATCACTCTAGATATGATGGAACAAACTGGACTTCAAGCACAGCGCTTCCAACTGCTTTATGTGATCACAGTAGTGGTGGTACTCAAACAGCTGGTATTGTAATGGGTGGAAGAAACGATGCTACATCAGGACCTACTTATTTTAGTAGTGCGTTTACTTTTGATGGATCAGCTTGGAGAACAACAGGATCTTTAGCTACAGCTAGAAGAGAAGCAAACAGAGGTTTCTGTAATAGTGCTCCATCTAGTTTAATCGCTGGAGGATATACAGGATCTGATTCTAGAGCCACAGAGGAGTTTACAGCTGAAACATCAGTGATTACAGCCAAAACATTGACATCTAGTTAATAAAGTATATATTAACTAACGAAAGGATTACTATGACAGAAAAAAGAAATATACATGCACTTATAGAAAAAGAAGCACCAAGCTTAAATAATTTATTAGATCCAGAAGACGTTAAAGAGTTTAAGGCTATGACAGCNGAGCTTCGTGACACATGGACCAAGAAACAAGTATTTAGAACAGAGACAGAAATGAGAATGTCTGTTCTTCAAGATATGAAATATCCAACAAAGGCTGCAAAGTATTGGCAGTGTGTTAGAGAACAAAACGTATTTTTAGAAAACTTAATGAGTCTATCATTTGATTGCAGAAGACAAGAAGCTAAAGTTAAATGGTTAGAGAAAAAAATTGAGACAGAAGAAGACGAATACAAATTAACAAAGTATCAAATAGATTTAGATGAAGCTAGATATGGTTTAGCTAACATGCAATTGGTAGCTAAAGATAGAATGAGAGAAATTAAACTTTGGTCACAACTTAAAAAGGAATTTGACGATGGTACGTTTGATACTAAAGATGTTAATAGACACCAATTAGAATCTTATCATCACATTATGAAAAACAAAGCAGAGACATTATCATCTGGTTCTTCACAGCCAGAAATATTTAATGTGTTAGGTCAATTAAAAACAATAGAAAGAGTTAAAAAATCAGGAGAAATGATTTACAACAAGAAAGAACAATTAACNAGTGACCTCGGAGCCAAAGAAAAATAAACAACTATTCTTTTTAGTTGCACTACCAAGATCAGGTAATACTTTATTTGCAAGTATTATGAACCAGAATCCTGAGATAGCTGCAACTCCTAATTCTATTACATTAGAGATAATGAAAGATTTGTTTTTGTTAAAACAAACAGATGTGTTTTTAAATTACCCAGATCATAAGTCATTAGATAACGTATTAAATACAGTGTATGATAATTACTATAAAGATTGGCCACAAAGAATAATTATAGATCGTGGACCTGTTACAACTGTTGGTAATTTAGCACTGATGCAAAAACATTATAAACGTCCATTTAAGTGTATTGTACTACTTAGAGATTTAATGGATGTGTTGGCTAGTTACATGCAATGGTATACAGAAAANCCTGATGCATTTCCTAATAGATNTAATNTNAAAAATGATGANGAAAAATTANGTATGATTATGAATAAAGANGGTGCNGTTGCAAAAGATTTAGAAGCAATAAAAAATTCATANAATTATCCNGNNNTTTGTCACTATGTAAAGTATAATGATATGGTTGCACAACCAGAACAAGAGTTTAGAAAAATATATAAATTTTTAAAAGAACCTTATTTTAATCATAGGTTTGATAACTTAGATCAAGTATCTGTAAATGGTTTATCTTATGATGACAAAATAGTTGGAAGTAATATGCATAAACTATTTGATGGACCTGTAAGAAAAGTGTATAACCCTTACATAGAAAAAATTCCAGAAAGGATAAAAGAAAAATATGAACACATCAGATTTTAAATTTGTATTTTTAGGTCAATCAGTATTAAGATATCAAGTGCCATTAGATGTATTTAATATTATTAATCATATTTATGAAACAAAGTATCCTGAACTTAAACCTGCTAATAAACAATTAGTGGGTAAGATAGAAAAAGAACATAGTTTGTTTTTTGATGGTCAAGATAGTGAAAAGATGACTAGACATAATCATTTGCCACAAAACGTACTACAGTGGTTTCATCAAAAATTTACACATTACTTACAATGGAACAAAGTAAGAGAATATGAAATGCATTTAAATTCTGTATGGGTTAATCAAATGTTTCAACACGAATACAATCCAGTGCACGTTCATCAAGGAACATTGTTTACAGGTTTATCTAGTGTGATGATTTTAAAATTACCACAAAGTTTTGGTGTAGAATATTCATCACCAGGTCAACCACAAAATGGTAGACTACAAATATTAGGTTCAGCGTCTGGTCAGTTTGCAAATATAGATTATCAACCAGAAATTGCTGAGAGAGATTTTTTTATATTTCCATATGATATGAGACATACAGTTTATCCATTTAATGGAGAAGGTTATAGAAGAACCCTAGCTGCAAACTGTGATGTTCAGTATGACTCAATTAAAAATAGAGGAGTAAGTTAATGTACGAAAATAGACATATTACAGAGCCTAAATGGAAGAGTTGGATTATACAAACAACGACACCATTGTTTACACCTGATCAATGTAGACAAATTATAGAATGTGGAAGAAGACAACCACCACAACAAGCGCAAGTTGGTATGGGTAAACCTGGAGGTGGCACAGACACAAAGAAAAGAGTTACAACAATATCTTGGATACCATTTAAAGAAATGNNNCANATGTATCGTGATCTNAATAACTTTATACAAAAAGCAAATGAAAATCATTTTGGGTTTGGAGATATACAGGTTACAGAGAATGCACAGTTTACAGAATATCCAGAAGGAGGGTTCTATGATTGGCATATGGATTGTGATGTGAACATGCAACATGAACCACCTGTTAGAAAAATATCAATGACATTATTACTTAATGATCCATCAGAGTTTGAAGGTGGNGATTTAGANNTAATGGCACCAGGTAANTTTGCAGAANTNAAACAAGGTCATGCNATANTNTTTGCATCNTTTTTAAANCANAGAGTTAANCCTGTAAAACGTGGAGTTAGACAGTCTCTTGTTGTTTGGTTTGGAGGTAAACCATTTAGATGATTAAAGAACAATTTTTTCCAACAAACATATACGGCAAAGATGTAAAACTAGATAATCAATTATTTGAAAAAGAAATAGTTGAGTGGTCTAAACGAGATCCTGGCGTAAAGAAGACAAACCGTAATGGCTGGCACTCTACAACAGAAATGCATAAGATTCCTGTGTTTCAACCTTTGGTTAATGAATTATTTTTAATGATGAATGACATATGGAAAGAAGAATGGTTGGATAGAGAGCCTGTGTTAGGTAATATGTGGGCTAATATAAATCCACCAGGTGGATACAATGCTCCACATATACATCCTAATAGTTTGTTTAGTGGTGTGTATTATGTAAAAGCTCCGAAANACTCTGGTAATTTAGTTTGTAATGAACCAAGAGCAGGAGCACAATTAAATATGCCTGCAAGAAAACCTGGAAAACCACCAAAAGAACTATGGAGAGAGGTGCATTTAGAACCTAAAGAAGGTAGAATAATTATGTTTCCATTTTATCTTTGGCATTGTGTTGAACCTAATTTATCTAATGATATAAGAATATCAGTAAGTTTTAATTTTATACAACATGGCTTTCAATAAATATCAAGTAATTAAAGGTGCACTTAGCTACGAGCTAGCTAATTTTATATTTAATTATTTTCTTTTAAAAAGAGATGCTGTTCAATGGATGTATCAAAATAATATTACGTATGATACAGGGCTACATGGAACATGGTCTGATCAACAAGTACCAAACACATACAGCCATTATGCAGACCAAGTTATGGAAACATTGTTAGTTAAAATGTTACCAGTTATGGCTAAAGAAACAGGTCTTAATTTAGTGCCTACATATTCATATGCTAGAATATACAAGAAAGGTGATATATTAAGACGTCACAAAGATAGACCTTCTTGTGAGATATCTACCACATTAAATTTAGGTGGAGATCCATGGCCCATATTTATCGACGGTACAGGGGCTGACAGCGTCATAGATGAGTATAAACAGATACATAAGCCCAATGCCCCAGAAGGCACGAAAGTCTTGCTTGATGTAGGAGATATGCTAGTATATAGTGGTTGTGAATTAGAACATTGGAGAGAACCACTTGAAGGGGATGTCTGTGCGCAGGTATTTCTTCATTATAACCATGTAAATGGTCCTTTTGCTGAAAAGAACAGGTTCGACAAAAGGCCGATGTTAGGTGTTCCACCAATACGGAACATGTAATATGATGAGGTTATATGCTACAAAAAGTACAGTTTCTACCTGGGATCAATAAACAAATTACAGAGACCACGGCTGAAGGACAATGGGTAGATGGAGATAATGTAAGATTTCGTTATGGCACTCCTGAAAAGATAGGGGGTTGGAAACAACTTGGAGACGATAAGTTAACAGGTGCTGGTAGAGGTCTTCATCATTTTGTAAATAGTAAAGCTAGAAAATACGCAATCATAGGAACAAACAGAATTTTATATGCATACTCAGGTGGTGTGTTTTATGACATACATCCTATTAAATCTACAACAACACTTACAAGTGCGTTTAGTACGACTAACGGATCAGCCGTTGTTACAATAACTTTTAGCGGCTCTCACAGTATTAATGAAAATGATATTATATTATTAGATAATTTTTCTGCAATAACTAATTCTAATTTTGCAGCTGCAGATTTTAACGATAAAAAATTTATGGTAACTAGCGTACCATCAAGCACAACCATTACAATTACAATGCCATCAAATGAATCTGGATCTGGTGCAACAACATCAGGTGGTATTAGAGTACAACACTACTATCCTGTTGGACCAGCGGTACAGGCAAAAGGTTTTGGTTGGTCACTAGGATCATGGGGTGGTGAAGTAGCGGGTGAACCTACAACAACTTTAACAAATGGTATTAATGATACTGTAACTACAGGTATTATATTAGGAGATGTATCACAGTTTCCAAGCACTGGTACAAACTTTATAAAAATAGATAATGAAGAAATATCTTACACAGGTATATCTGGTAATGAGTTAACAGGTGTAACAAGAGAAGTTAGAGGTACAACAAAAGCTGCACATAGTGGTGGAGCAACTGTAACCAGCTCAACAAATTTTGTAGCATGGGGTGAAGCAGCATCGGGAGACTTAGTATTAGAACCTGGTATGTGGTCATTAGATAATTTTGGTGACAAGGCTATTTGTTTAATACACGATAGCGCTGTATTTGAATGGGACTCAGCAGCTACAAACGCAGAAACAACTAGAGCAACAATTATATCTGGTGCACCAACTGCGTCCAGACACATGATAGTATCTACACCGGACAGACACTTAGTATTCTTTGGAACAGAAACAACGATAGGCGATACATCAACACAAGATGATATGTTTATAAGATTTTCAGACCAAGAAGATATAAATACTTATACACCCACAGCAACCAATACAGCTGGTAACCAAAGACTAGCTGACGGTTCACAGATTAGAGGAGCGATTAGGGGTCGTGATGCTATTTATGTTTGGACTGATACAGCGTTATTTACACAACGTTTTGTAGGTGCTCCGTTTACTTTTGCGTTTGCACAAGTTGGAACTAACTGCGGACTTGCAGGGCAGAATGCATGTGTTGAAGTTGATGGTGCCGCGTATTGGATGTCAGAAAATGGTTTCTTTAGATATGCTGGTAAACTAGAATCACTACCTTGTTTAGTAGAAGATTTTGTTTATGATAACATAAATTTAGAATCTGGTAATCAGATGGTATCAGCAGGATTAAATAATTTGTTTGGCGAAGTCACATGGTTTTATCCAACAACAGGATCATCTGTTGTTAACAGAATGGTTACATATAATTATTTCGATTCGTCACCAAAAAGACCGGTATGGACTATTGGATCGTTAGCTAGAACTATGTGGGAAGATTCTGCAGTATTTGGTAAACCTCATGCATTAGAATATAGTGCAAGTGTTGATACATCTTTTGATGTTGTAGGTAACACTGAAGGATCTACTATATACTATGAACACGAAACAGGGACTG
>FUFK010040332.1_pt1 | contig 14342 bp, 20 predicted proteins | sample 1021851 | NCBI WGS metagenome assembly FUFK01 (sample SAMEA51879418, study PRJEB19060) | metagenome | reverse complement strand
GTGCCATCTGCACAAAGCAAGGAGTTGCTAATCGGATCAACAGTTGGTACAGTTAGCGTGGTGATATCATGAATTATTCAGAACTTTTAGATAATGTTAGAAACTATACAGAGGTTACATCAGACGTATTATCTAATTCTGTCGTAAATGTTTTCCTCACAAATACAGAAAATCAAATAGACAGGCTGATGGACTCTGACGCACAAAGACGATACGCCACTTCTACTTTTGAAGCTAATAATAGTTTTCTTGANGTTTCGGGCCCAGAGGGTGGTTTTAGATTTGCTAGAGGCTTACAATTACATAAATCAGATGGAGAAATTGTATGGTTGGAGCAAGTAGATGCAACATTTATTGATGAGTATGCAATTGAGAGATCTTCCTCAAACACTACCTTTACAGGTGAACCTAAATATTGGGCGAATTGGGATTCAAACACTTTAGTTGTAGCACCAACACCTAATTTAGCTTACACAGTGGAGTTATGGTATAATGAAACTCCTGAAAGATTAGGCAATGGATCTGGTGGCACAAGCACAACAACTTTCGTTTCTAATAATGCACCTGAGGTTTTATTGTATGGTGTTTTGTCAGAGGCTTATTCATACTTGAAAAATACTCAAGATATGCAATTATACANNCAGAAGTTCCAAANNGCTCTTCAGGCTTTTGCTAATGAGCAAATGGGACGTAAACGAAGAGATGAGTATGTTGATGGAGTTTTAAGAGTCCCTTTACCATCAGCAGACCCAAAAGCCTAAGGAGGGCATAAAACATGGCAATAAATCAAGCAGTCTGTGCTTCCTTTAAGAAAGAGTTATTGGCAGGGGATCATGATATTGATAATGATACTATCAATCTCGCCCTCTATACANATTCAGCAACCTTAAACGGAAACACNACAGCATTTTCAGCAACCAACGAAGTTGGNAACTCAGGTACATATGCGAGTGGCGGAGCAACCTTAACAGGTGCTACCATCGGATTAACAGCAACAAGTGCAACAGCATCAACAGCTTTTGTCGACTTTGCAAACGTGAGTTTTACATCTGCTACAATATCTGCACAAGCAGCATTGATCTACAATAGATCTTCATCAAATACTAATGCAGCTATCGCAGTTTTAGATTTTGGTGCTGTAAAGACATCAACAAACGGTACATTTACAATCGCATTTCCAACTAACGATGCTTCAAGTGCTATATTAAGATTATCTTAATATAGGAGGTCATCACCATGGCAGATGCTTGGAATGAGGGCACGTGGGGGCAAGGCTTTTGGGGCCAACAAAGTTCGATCACGGTATCTGTTACTGGAGTATCAGCATCAACTGCTTTAGGAACTGAAAGTGTTGTTGCCGATAGTTTAGTAACATTAGACTCATTACAAGTAACCTCAGCGTTAGGCACGGCAGCAGCAGAGCAAGTTTCTGTCTTTAATTTGACCGGTGTTTCTTTCGAAACACAATTATCAGGAGTAACAGTAAATGAAGGCGCAGGCGTAGTTGCCGGCAGCCTATCTATATCATTTGCGACAGGAACTGAGACTGCTACAGGATCAGTGGACGCAGGATGGGGCAGAAGCACTTGGGGTTCTTTTGCTTGGAATGAAAATATAGAATTTATTACTAACGTCAGTAGCGTATCAATGTCTACTGCATTAGGCACCACTACTCAGGAAGTGGGAACAGGTGTAATTGTAAGTCTAACAGGCTTGTCAATGACAACTGCTCTAAACTCTGTAACAATATCAGAGGCTTCTGCATTAGTAAATCCAACAGCGTTAACAATTGGTGCAGCCCTATCTGGAGCGTCAGGAATTACAGGTGAAGGTAATGTAGGTGTCATAGCACCTTCAGATCAACTAGATTTTGCTATTGGAACACCAGTAATTGATATATTCACTCAGGTAGATCCTACGGCCGTTACAATGGCCTCAGCCTTAGGTAGTGTGACTACAACTGCGGACGCTTTAGTAACACTTGGTAGTTTATCTAGCGCTTTCTCATTAGGCACAGAAACAGTTGAAGTTGGCACGGGTGTGATAGTAAGTGTTTCTACTGTAGCATTGACCTTTGCAGAGGGCACAGAAACGGCAACAGGTAGCGCTTTAGTTGATGTCACAGGACTAAGTATGGCAACTACCTTAGGTGATACATTTGAAACTCCTTGGGCAAACGTAGTAACAGGGGCAAGTAACACCTGGACAGAGGTTAATGCGGCTTAACACAAAAAATTGAAAAAATTATTAATAGGGGTTCATCTTGGTTCTCATGATTTAAATCTTTCACTCTACGATGGTAAAAAATTTAAATATATTCATTATGAAAGACACTGTGCTTACAAAAATGCAGGTTTAACAAAATTAAATGAAGCAGCTTTTTTTATACGTAAATGTATAGAGGTTTATGGATATGATACAAAAGATATCAAATCAATAGCTTGCACTATTGGAGAAAGAGATGATCTTAGTGTATTTCTAAAAGACGAAAAAACTTTAGTATCTAAAATAAACTTATTTGAAAATTCTGATGATTGTTATCAATTAGATCATCATTATGCACATGCTTTATCTTCTTTCCCCGTAATAGATACTAATAATCATTATGTAAATGATGGACATGGAGATTGGCATAAATATTTATCACTTATAAAAAAAGATAAATTAAATGATTATCTTGTAGAGGGTCTTCATGGTAATTCGTTTGGGGGTTTACTTCAGGATCTTTGTGAAATCCAAGGTATGAGTTGGAATGATGCTGGAAAATTAATGGCATTCATAGGGTTTGGTAAAATTGATTACGACTATATTAATATATTTAAAGATCAAGATTTAAAAAATAGCCACGTATATTCTCACTCAAGAGAATTTTTAAGATACTCTTACAACAAAGGGGTGCGAAAAGATTTATATGATATAAGTAATCAAAGTAATTTTATAAGCACTCTACATAAATTATATGAGATAAAGTTTTTAGATTTTTTGAAAAATTATTTTAATAAAAATGAAAGTTTTTCTTATTCTGGAGGGATTGCACAAAGCATTGTTTTAAATACAAGTTATAAAAAAATGTTTCCTAATATGACAATTACACCTCATTGTGGTGACTCTGGTTTATCATTAGGTTGTATAGAGTGGCTACGTAAACATTATGGATATGATCCAATAAATATTAATGATTTTCCTTTTATTCAGGCTGACGAACATCCTGGAGCGGTAAGTAAACAAACTATAAAAAAGACCGCTGAGTTTTTAGCTAAGAAAAAAATTGTATTATGGTATCAAGGCCACGGAGAGGTAGGGCCAAGAGCTTTAGGCAACCGTTCAATATTAATGAGCCCTGAAGGAGATAAAAACTCTTTAAATGAAAAAGTAAAAAAACGAGAATGGTACAGACCGTATGGAGCTAGTGTAACAATAGATAATTATAAGCAGTATTTCGATTTAGATTGGGATAGTCCTTACATGTTGTATAATTCTAAGGTTAAAGATACTAACAAATTTAAGTGTATCACTCACGTTGATGGAACTTGTAGAATACAAACAGTATCTAATAAACACGAAGTTTATTATGACCTTTTATGTGAATTTGAGAAGCTCACGGGCTTTCCTATACTTTTAAATACATCTTTTAATATGCAGGGAAAACCTATTGTAGGCACAAAAAAACAAGCTAAAATAATGTTTGACAACTCTAAGGCTGATATATTAGTTATAGGAGATGATATGTATGTAAAATAGGTTTGCGTACGTTTTAAAAAAAAGATATATTTTAACGAGGTAAAAACATGTCAAGCACATATTCAGAAAGACTCAAATTAGAACTCATGGCAACTGGTGCAAATGCCAACACATGGGGGACAAACACCAATAATAACCTTGAGGTTGTTGATGCTTTTTCAGCAGGATATTTAGCAAAATCTGTCGCTGGTTCATCTAATATTACATTAACTACAGCTAATGCCTCAGACACAGCAGAGTCATCAAATAAAACTATTGAATTAACTGGAGCTTTGACAGGTGCAATAAGTGTATTTATNCCAGCTGTGGAGAGTGAATATAACTTTTTTAACAATACNTCAGGTTCNCATGATTTAAAAATTTCAGCTACTGGTCACGATGCAAANGGAGTCGTAATTGCACAAGGAGCAAAGACCACNGTATTTTGTGACGGTGCTTCAAACTTNAANGTAGAAATANTTTCATCCACTGATGCAGNAGCNTTAGGATCTGGAACTNTACCAGATGCAAGATTTCCTGCNACTTTACCNGCAGNNNNTGGNGCAAANTTAACNANTTTANANGCNNNNGANTTAGNTTCAGGNACNATNCCAGATGCAAGATTTCCAGCGACCTTACCTGCTTTAAATGGTTCTGCACTNACAGATTTAAATGCAACTGCCCTTGCAACTGGCACAGTAGCAAACGCAAGATTAGATACCGTTCCAACATCAAAAGGTGGAACAGGCTTAACCTCTATAGGAACTGCTGGTCAAGTATTGACAGTCAACTCTGGTGCAGATGGTTTAGAATTTGCAACTGCAGCGGCTGGTGGAGTAGGAAGTGTAACTACAACGACTTTTAACTCCTCACAAACTTTTACAGCTGACTCTGACACTCAGTTTGCCTCTATGATTATCGTAGGTGGCGGCGGAGGTGGAGGAGGTGGAGCCATTGGCCCAGGTGGAAATGCACCAGGCGGAAATGGTTCATCTGGTGGATCTAGCTCATTTGGTAGTTTAGTCACTGTAAATGGAGGTGGCGGAGGTCAAGGTACTCCAAGAAATACATCAGGTGGTGGTGCAGGAAGTGGTGGAACTGCCTCTGGTAACGTACCTTTTGTGCCAAGTAGTGGTACCTCTGGATCAGGTAGATCAGCAGGAAGTGGAGGTTTCTCTGCGGCTTTCGGCGGAAGTGGCGGAGGTGGAGGTAGTGGTCCTCGTAATGGAGGTGGCGGCGGCGGAGGTGCGGCTGCTTTTGTTGTTGTCGGTGGGCCTGATTACTCCCCAAGTATAGCTTTAACAGTCGGATCAGGTGGTAACGCTGGCGGCGGTGGTCAATCAGGTAACTCTGGAGGCGGCGGCGGAGCTGGTAAAATTCAACTTACGGAGTTTAAAGGATAATGGCAAAATTTATTTATATTGATAGTAACAATAGAGTTCTGTACGTAGCTGACGCAAGACCAAATGATGCAACCACTGCTGATTGGATTGAAGTGTCAAATGATTCTGTTCAAGAGCAATGGTATTACGACTTATCTACTCAAACATTATCAGAATTTAAACCTTACACGATAGATGAAATTAGAGATATGAGAAATCAGAAACTTACCAATACAGATTGGATGGTTTTAGAAGATAGCCCATATCAAGAAAGCAGTCAGTCTTCAAACCTAACTGCAATAAAAACTTACAGACAGTCTCTAAGAGACTTTCCAAACCCAAGCACTTCTTACAATGAAGATAATACTGTTTGGCCCACATTAACATTGAGTTAGGAGTCATCACTATTTATCTCAAATAGAATGATTGTTAAACAAAACTACCTTATCAATAATCAATTTCTACCTTTTGATGTTTGCGATGACATCATTAAAGTTGCTGATCAACAACAGCAAGAAGAAGCTACAACTCAAGACGGATTAAATGAGAAAGTAAGAAATTCAAGAATAACTTGGTTAGCTGATAGATGGATTTATGATTGGATCGACTCCTACATTGTTCAAGTTAATAAAGAGGTAGGTTGGAATTTTGATTTTATCGGTGCTGAACAGATACAATTCACTAGATACTCTGAGGGACAATTTTACGGTTGGCACCAGGACTCTAATTTTAAAGAAGAGTATGAAAGAAAAATATCAGTTGTTATACCCTTGAGTAATTCAGAAGATTATGAGGGAGGAGATTTACAATTTTATGATTCTTTGCAGAGACCAGAAGCTAAAGAGTCACGGATAATGAAAGACGAAAATACCAGAACAAGAGGATCTATTATTATATTTCCTAGTTACATTTATCATCGTGTGACGAAAGTAACAAAGGGACAACGACTATCAATTGTTCTATGGTACAAAGGAGAAAAATGGAAGTAGATAACAAATTTGATAAAGAAAAATATTTAGTAGTAAGAAACGCAATATCATTAGAGCTAGCTGATTTTATTTGTAATTACTTTTTAATGAAGCGAAAGGTAGTTGAGAAAATGAAATTTGATAGAATAATATCTCCTTATATTAATTACCTAGGAACATTTGGTGACGACATGAGTGACAATTGTTATGGTCATTATGCAGATATAGCCATGGAAACTTTGTTAAAAAAATTAAAACCTCAGGTAGAGCAACATACTGGTAGATCTCTTTATGAAACTTACACATACGCTAGAGCTTATCAGTATGGTAATTATTTACGCCGTCACAAAGACAGAGAGTCTTGCGAAATATCATCTACATTAAATTTAGGTGGAGACCCTTGGCCCATATACCTTGATCCTACAGGTGGCACTAACAATGAAGGTGTAGAGGTAATTTTAAGACCTGGAGATATGTTACTATATAAGGCAAATTTTGTAGAGCACTGGAGATATTCTTTTACAGGAACATCTTGTGTGCAAGTTTTTTTACATTACATGGATATTAAGACAGACGGTGCAGAAGATAATAAATATGATAGACGACCTTTTTTAGGACTACCCGTGTGCTTGAGAAAATAATTACTTTTGAATCACAGTATAAAGATTTTATATTAAAACCTGTTCCGATCAAGAAACTTGTACCTGACTGGTATAAGAAACTGTCTAATTATACAGATNATAAATTAAATTACCAAAACCCTACTGCAAAAAAATGCATGCCATTATTAGATTCCTTTACTTCAGGATATGCAATTCTTAACCCTATAGACATAGTTTTTTTTAAAGGCGTTGAAAACGGAGAAGAAGTTGTGCATTGGAGATATCCACACAATTTTGATTTAGATAAATATCCAAATATTAACATAGGTATAGAGGTCCATAAACCTAACCAAATTAATCTAGGGTTTATAAAAGAAAACGAGTACCCCGTGGCTTTTAAAATCTTAAATCCATGGATAGTTAGAACCCCTAAAAATTACAGTTGTTTATTTGTTAACCCTTTTAACTCATCCAAAGAAAGAAAAATTAGAACATTAGATGCTATTGTTGAAACCGACAGTCATTGCACACAAGTAAATTTTCCTTTTTTCTTAAAAAANTTTGATGAAAACAAATCAGTCGTATTGGAAAAAGGCGAACCTTTAATACTTATTTTTCCTTATTTAAGAGATAATTGGAAAATGAAAATCAAAGATGTAGACTCAGATATAAAATTAAAAAAAGAATTTTCATTGTTTTCAACAATTAAAGATAATTATAAAAAGATATCTTGGCGTAGGAAATCTTATGATTAGCCACCACGTATTTGAATGGGATTTATCTAATAAAATTAATCATGAAGATGATATTAATATAGTTCAGGGTTTGATTTTTCATAAAGCAATAGAATGTGCTTATCATACTTTTGAATCTAAAAGTTACGGAAACTATGAACTCTNTCGATCACACAAACTTACATACTTTTCGTGAAGAAACAGATTGGTTAAGATATTCACAGGACAGGACTTACAATTTTGTATACGCATATGATATTAAAAACTTAAATTTAGTTATCATAGATCAACATAAGAGCCTAGGTATACAAATGAAAAATAAATATTTGTTTTGTATGCCTTATTGGATGACATATAAATTTATTTCTACAGAAAAAGATTATATTCAACAAATTATTTCTATAGGCATACTTACAAAAGATCGACCTAAGTTAAAAAAAACAAAAAAATTATGGTAATGGATAATCACTTAAGCATAGATTTAGATTGGATTAAAACAAAACATCAATTAGATTTTGTTAATGAGTTAATATTTGAATCTATACAAGTAGATCAAGTAAATTTTTGTGTGCAACATCAAGCCTTATTTCATTTTTTTAAAAATTTAAAATCTGTTTGTTTGTATAATTTAGACCATCACCATGATGTTATATACCATAAGGAGTGGAAAGGTGTAAATGAAGGCAACTGGATTTATCCTTTGTTTATGAAGGGAGCTATAAAAGAATACCATTGGATTAAGAATCTTGACTCTGAAATACAAGATAAAACACCTGAGACTCTCACTACATTAGATATTGTTTATAAAGTTTATGATGATTTTACTTGGATTAAAAATTTAAAATTTACAAGTCTAAGTATTTGTCTATCACCAGAATCTCATTTTTGTGAGGTTAATCGACAGTCTCTGTGGGAGACTTACAAATATTATTTCAAAACTAGAAACTACGCTGTTCAAGTTTACAAAACAGATGCAGAGCTTTTTGGACTTTCTAGAGAAATGCAATAAAAAGATAGGAGAGAATATGATACACACAGATCAATTAAAAGAAAAAGATTTTAGGATATACCTGGGCATGCCTATGTATGGAGGTATGTTATGTGAGGCCACATTACATGGTCTACTTGAAATACAACAATGGAGCATGGCTAAGGGGGTTGGTTTGCGTTTTCAATCTATGGGTAATGAAAGTCTAATAACCAGAGCTAGAAATACAATAGTTTCAATGATGATGGATGACAAAGATTTTGTGGCAACTCACCTTTTATTTATTGATGCAGATATAGGTTTTAGTTGGAGAAACATAGAACGGTTACTATGTGCAGATAAAGACATAGTTTGTGGTATATATCCTAGAAAACACTTACATATGGAAAAAGCAGCTAGGTGGATTAGAGAAGATCCTGATATTAAACCTGATGACTTAGAGGCTAGAATACTTGGGTATAATCTTAATTTTGATGACCCTACGCATTTAAAAGGTGAAAACGGTTTTTTTAGAGTCAGTGAAGCGGCTACAGGTATGATGTTAGTTAAAAGAGAAGTATTTAGAACAATGTTTAAAAAATTTCCTGAAAGAAAGTATGAGTCTGATCAAATAGTCAATGGTGAATATTTTAAATCTGATAATTGTTATGATTTATTTGCTGTTGGTCCATATGAAACACAACATGTTGATGGAAAACCGATGATTAGATACTTGTCTGAGGATTATTATTTTTCTAGGTTATGGCAAGAATGCGGTGGTGAAATATGGGCCGACTTATCCATGCCACTAACACACTTTGGCAATAGAGCTTACAAAGGACACGTTGGTACTCTTGTGGCTGCAAAGAAATGATTAATGTTCGTTACAATTTTATACCTAATGTAAGTCAAATTTACAATTTGTGTAAAAATAAAATACCTCTTTACAAAGTTCAAGATCACCCAGGGCACCAAGACAATAAAACAACAGACAGTTGGCCAGGCACTAGAAGTTTGGATTTAGCAGAATCAGAACCGTTTTTCTATCTAAACTTAATGGATTTAATAAAAAATAAATTTAACATAGTTTATTCAAATTATGTGTCCATAGATGCCTTTGTTCATCTAAGACTAAAAAATGATAATCATAAGGATTGGATACACACAGATCAAACAGATACAATATTAATTTATTTATCTCCAACTAATTTATTATCTGGCACATCTTTTTTTTCGGATGACAATCAAGAAATATCAAACGTTAAATTCGTGCAAAATTCTGCTGTATATTTTGATGGTCAAATTAGACATAAATCTATTTCAAATTATGGTGATAATATTGATGATGGTAGGATGACTATAAACATCTTTTGTCACAAAAAATAGGTTTTATCGACAGTTTTTTGTAGTATATTTGTAAAATGCCATTAGTAAATTTTAGACCAGCGCCAGGAATAAACAAGGAAGTCACTGATTATACAGGTCAGGGCAAGTGGACTGATGGAGATATGGTGCGTTTTTTTCAAGGATCTGCGCAAAAGATTAAGGGGTGGGAGAAATTTATTAGCACTACTTTAGTAGGAGTGGCTAGAGATCAACACGCTTTCGTTGATTTAGATGGTATAAGATTTAACGCAGTAGGCACGGATAGAAAATTATACATTATTACAGAGGGGCTTGCTTATGATGTTACTCCTCTAAGAGAAACTCAAGCTCTTACTAATCCATTCACAACCAACGCNACCACATCAGTTNTTGTTACAGATACTTCACATGGTGCAGTNAAAGGGGATTTTGTAACATTTGANTCATTCTCTNCNATTGATGGCTTGGACATGAATAAAGAATTTGAAATAACATCAGTTGCNAACACTGATGCTTATGTAGTCACTCATACAAGTGCTGCCTCNGGCTCAACAGCAAGTGGTGGNGGATCAGGCAACGCAAAGTATCAAATATCCATAGGACCAGAACTATCAACCTCTGCGTTTGGTTGGGGAACAGATGGTTGGAGTGTGGGAACTTGGGGAACTCCGTCTACAACTTCAAACGTAACATTAGAAGCCAGACAGTGGTCATTAGACAATTTTGGTGAGAACTTAATAGCAACTGTTTTAAATGGTGGTGCTTTTGAATGGAAGCCATCTCTAGGAGTATCAACAAGAGCAACAGCAATCACTAATGCACCTACGAAGTCTAGATTAGGTTTAGTGTCTACGCCTGATAGACATTTAGTATTTATGGGAACACAAAAAACCATAGGAGGCACTAATCCACAAGATGATTTATTAATAAGGTTTTCTAATCAAGAGGATATTAATACATATCAACCGACAGCAGAAAACACTGCTGGTTCTCTGCGCATAGCAGACGGTTCACGAATCGTAGCAGCAGAAAGATCAAGAGGCCAAATCCTAATATGGACAGACACTTCATTACACGCAATGCAATTTATTGGACCACCTTTTACTTTTGGTTTGAGACAATTAGGTCAGAACTGTGGTGCAATAGGTAGTCATGCTGCCGTTGACATAAATGGTATAAGTTATTGGATGTCTCAGGACTCTTTCTTTTTGTTTGATGGATCAGTAAAAAAATTACCTTGTACTGTTGAACAATTTATATTTAACAATATTAATATTACAGGCTCAGAAAATGCTTTTGCTGGACATAATGGAGAATTTAATGAAATTATGTGGTTTTATCCAAGAACAGGATCTGATCAGNTAAACGCCATTGTTGCTTATAATTATTTAGAGCAAACTTGGTGGACAGGTACATTAGCAAGAACCACATGGATTGATAGAGAAGTTTTTGATAATCCAGTAGCTTCAGAATATTTTGAAACTACCACCGCAAACAATGAGGTTATTTTAGGTTTGACAGACGGTGCTACTCAGATGTTTTCACATGAGGTTGGTAATGATGCAGATGGTGCAGCTATTACAGCATTTGTAAAATCAGGTGTTGTTCAAATAGCACAAGGTGATGACTTTGCGTTTGTATCTAAGTTAATACCTGACGTAGAGGATCAACTTGGAACACTTAATGCAAAACTTGAATTTAAAAATTACCCAAATAATAGCACAGCTGTAACTAAAACAACTTCCTTTAATGATACAACAGATTTTGTAAGTCTTCGTGGAAGAGGTAGAGAGTTTACAGTTAATGTTGTTTCTAATACTACAGGCACTGCCTGGAGATTAGGAACACAAAGGTTTGATATACAACCTGATGGTAGAAGATAAAATTACTTTATGATTTTAAAAGTCAATGACGAATTTAAAGATCAAAAGTTTGATCTAAAAAAAGTTTATTTTTTTTCTAAGTTTTTCTCGATACAAAACCCCATAGATTTTAACAGGTTGACTTCAATTATGGATGTTTATGAGGATAGAATTGTTGATCTTAAAAAACCCAACCTCATAAAAATGCTTAATTTACAAATTATGCCTGATGCTTTGAATATTCAAAATACGATCAAAGGCTTATTGACAGAAAGTTTTAATATGAACACTGCTATATTTGCCTCTCTAAATAAAAACGGTATATCTGAAACACATCATGACATGGAAAGTGTATTTTTAATTCCTACTCATGGTTTAGTAAATTATGTCATTTATGAGGGTGAGAAATTTATAAGAAGTTTTCAACTTGGAGTAGGAGATTTGTTGGTTATACCAAAAAATATAACTCATTCTGCAATACCTCTTTGTCCTAGAATTGTAATTAGTGTTGGTGTATATAATTAGATATGGCAAAATTAACCTTAACTAGATTTCCTGATCCAAGAGATGATTATGACAGAGGACAACAAGCTGAACTTATTAGACAATTAGAGGATTTGATATTACAACTTAATAGTTCTTACACACAAGATACTCAAGAGGAGTCAACACGTAGAAGTTGGTTTTTTAGTAATGGCTGATGTATTTAAAAGATTTATCACAAACGTGACAACGACAGATTTGACGACTGTTTTTACTGTGCCAACTGCTAATGTTGCATCTACTCCACCAGTTCCTGTGTCAACATTTATTGTAAAAACTATCAATGTTCACAACTATGACGGATCTTCAGCAGTGACTGTAAACATTGATCATAATGATGGCAGTTCAGATTTTCAAATATTTCAGGTAGACGTTGCTGCAAGCAACACAAACACTATAAGTACAAGCATGGTATATGAGGAGGGAGATGTAATGAAAGTGCAAGCAAATGCAGCTTCAAGAGCTATGGTAGAAGTATCTTTATTAGAGGTAAAACAACAATTGTAATGTATTTATTAGCAACAGTGCCGCCTGAAGTATCATCTAAATTAGANGAAATAGTAAAACAAAAACATACAATCAAAGCTAATCATGATTTAGCAGGTAATATAAAAAATGAATTTATGATACCTGATGCCAAACCTGTCATATGGCCACTNCTTGATGTTTTAATNANAGAATGGAAAGAAAAATTTCCTGTCGAGTTTGCTAGATTAGGTAGTATGAGTAATCAAAAAGAATTTAGAATGATGCTCTTTAATACTTGGGTAAACTTTCAAAAAAAACATGAGTTTAACCCAATACACACTCATGATGGTATATTTAGTTTTGTCATCTGGCATAAGGTTCCTTTTAAAAAAGAAGATGAATACGCTAGATTTCCTAACATGAAAGAAGATCAAATCAAAGCAGGTCATTTTGCTTTCATCGTATCGGGTCAATTAGGCAATATAATTCAACATGATATGTGCATAGACAATACATGGGAGGGAAAAATGGCTTTTTTCCCTGCTAATCTTAACCACATTGTTTACCCTTTTTATACATCTGATGAATATCGCATATCCATATCAGGTAACGTTGGTTTTCAATTATAACTATTGATTTCATAGCTTTTCGCCTATAAAACTATACTATGGCAAAAATTGTAGATGAACCAAAGCTTCTACGTTATGACATAATAGACGGAAAACAAGTGCCCGTTTATAGTGCAAAGGTAGAAACCACAGTTACAAATACGAAAACAGGACATGAATACAGCTCCCATGAAGAAGTGGATGCTGACATCGCCAATCCTGCAACAGAGACTAAAGAAGAAGATATACGTAGAGATGTGCATGTAATTGCACCAAATTTATTTAGTGGAGCAGCAACAGGGGATGAGTAATGTTAAAAAATATATTCAAAAGCGCTAAAAAACTTTTAAAAAGNCCAGTNGGNCAGATTGGTATNGGTTTANTAGCCCCTGGTTTTGNATTTAAANCCCGCTGTAGCATCAGGNATCGCAGGATTNCTTGGTGGGGATAAGCCTGAAAACATAGCTCGTAATCTTGGTATTACTGCCTTATTAGGTGGNGNNACTGCAGGNCCAGGTAAAACATTTTCTGAGGGNGTNATGGACACTTTTAGAACACCCACTGGTAAAATAGGTANNTCTATGNNNGATGCNNAAAATGTNNANGANTTNNNNANNGTANNNGGAACNGGTTCTNGTGGTGGCATCTCAGATTTAATTACTGGTGCTCCAGGAAAAATTTTAGATTTNATNATTGAAAATCCAGTTAAAGCAGCAGAGCTTGGTTTGTTAGCAGCTGCTTTTACACAAGGTCAAGATGATCCTAGAATGATAGATGTAGATGCAACTGGTATATCTGGAATAGAAGATGCAAGAAGAAGNTATAAGGAAGAGTTAGAGAAAAGCAAATTTCAAAACGCATCAGGCGGTATAGCAGGTTATGCAACTGGTGGAGAGAAANTGACTAGCATAGGCATAAATAGAAATACAGGTGANCCNAGTGGCTTNGTCACCGGACCAGGGACCGGTAAGAGCGACTCAATTAGATTTGTAAGTAGCGAGGCTAAAGTGCCTACAGATATCTCAAATGGTGAGTTCATAATTACAAAAGAGGCTACAGATAAAATAGGACCAGAAAATCTTTATGCGTTACAGACTGCTTTTGATAAAGACGCAGAAACATT
>FUFK010073974.1_pt1 | contig 14345 bp, 12 predicted proteins | sample 1021851 | NCBI WGS metagenome assembly FUFK01 (sample SAMEA51879418, study PRJEB19060) | metagenome | reverse complement strand
AACTGATCTAATCAATACGGATGAAACCAGATTTTGAATGCCATGCAAATACACGATTTTCTCCTGCGAATTTTACTTTTGAAATATTGAATTCAAAAACTGACGGCTTTCCTGCATTCAGGTCATAGGATATTGATTTAGAGGTTGAAAACCCTGTTTGTAATGCAGGTTCATAATTATAAATAAGAACCATCCTTTCCTCACTTATCATAACCCTATCAACAGAATATTCAGTAATAAAACCCTCTAAGTAGTCTATGGGTCGGCCAATGTGATTAATAACCTCAACATTTACTATTATCTTAGCATCATCAATTATTCTTGGTCTGATGTCAATTGTGAATGGTACTTTACTTTTTGCAAATAATGAACATATCAACAAAAGTATAATGAAATATTGTTTCATATTATCAAAATTGGGTTGAAAATTTTTAAGACAAAAGAAAAAGGTTAATCATATTTTTAAAGCCACTTCTATTAAAAGCCATAAGAGAATATCAATTAAAANGGTAATTGTCCTAACCTCTATNGTANTTTCAATTCTGATGGCACAGTCAACTGTGGGGGAATGGGAGGCGTTAACCTCAGTTATTGAATTTCGTGAGGTCACATTCGTTGAAAATAACCTTTACGCAGCAACAGGCGGAGGTATTTTTGAAATCAATGATGAAAATGAATATTATGTGCATACAACTCTTGATGGAATCAAGGGAGTTGACCTATCAGTAATTGCAGTTGATTTTAGATCAAACCTGTGGATTGGGGGAAAAAGCCCCTTTGGGTTTTTGCAGATTTATGATGCTACAAATAAACAATCTATTGCTACTTTTGATTTTGGGTTAAGTGAAATAATAGATGTTCAATTTTTCAATGAAACCTGCTGGGTTTTGTACCGCAATGGACTAGAAGAAGGCCTAATGAAGTTTGTATATAACAATCAATGGGAATATCGTGACTCATACAGAAATTTTTTATCCTCAGCCGGTCAAATCAATTGTTTTACCTTAAGTGATTCAGTGGTTTACTTGGGTATGACCGATGGAATATATAGCGGGAATATGATAAACAATTTAAAAGACCCAAATAATTGGACGCTTGAAATAGCAGATTTCAATGAAGAGGTAACCTCTATGCAATTATCAAGTGAGATATTGTCATTTACTACTAACTATAAAATTTATAATTATGAAATATCAACAGGATCTTTATTTCAGGAAGAGAACACTACTGATTTTGAAATGTTGGGTAATATTTTTATCTCTTCCATGGGGAAATGGTTTACAGAAGGAAATAAAATCTATTTTAAAAATGAATCAGAAAATCAATTAATAGCTGAAAAATATGAGGTATCTAATTTTATATATAAAAACGAACAGCTATTTGCATGTTCAAAAGAGGGTTTAATTATAATCGAGGAAAACAATTCCAATTTTAAAGTTGAAAGACTAATTCCGAATACTCCCTCCACTGGAAGTTTTTCCGCCATAACAGTATTGGAAGATGGACGCCTAGTTGGAGGTAGTGGTAGTGGTATTTCAATTTATAATGGTATCGGATGGAGAAATATTCTTGAGATTAAGACTAGTGGCACCTTATCAATAGGTGATCATTCAGACTTTAATTATTTTATTGCAGATACTGTTGGATATGATTTTGGTGAATATATTGCAGACATTGAACAAGGGCCTGATGGACTTGTTTATTGTGCAATTCGAGGTTCTAGGGTCTACTCAGGTAATCCTCCAAGATGGAGCGGGGGAGTAATAATCATTGATATTGATGACCCTAATAATATTACAACGATTGATACAACATTTCTTAGCTATCATACCTCCTCCAACAACTCTATTCCTTATCAAGTAATTGTTGATATTGAATTTGACAATAAGGGTAATCTTTGGATTGTAAATCCATACTGTATAAATGGTAATAATCCAATACATGTAAGATCTATAAACGGAACATGGAAACATTTTGGGTCATCTGAAACATCTACTAAAATTAGTCAGTCTCCTTCATCAATTGTTTTTGACACTTGGGGGAGGTCTTGGGTCTCTGCATTTCAGGCTGAAGAGGCTAATTTAGGAATATATCCAAACGGTGGCATTTCGTTTTTAACATATGAAGGTGGCGCATACGATCCAACTGACTTTTTTTGGAATATTATTAATTATTCAGGTACGGTTTGGGGATTGGGATTGGGTAATAATGATAGGTTGTACTATTTAACTCCATCTGGTCTTAACTATTATGATTTACAAAATAATTATGACCCAGTTATTCGTGAAAATTTATATTCNTATTTTCCTAATATTTCTTTNGGAGATGGATCAGGAATATCAGTNGATTCACATGGAAATATTTGGACATTTTCCCCTACNCAAGGNNTACATGTTCTGNTGGANAATACNGCNTATTGGCCAGANATAAATGGATTTAGGACAAGCAATAGTCCAATTTTNTCAGATGAAGTNAGAGACATTGACTTTGATAATAAAAGAAANCTTGCATACATTGCTACAAGTAAGGGTGTTAACATATTAAGAATACCGTTTGGGAATCCCAAAACTGACTATTCAAACGTAAAAATATTTCCNAGTCCTTTTCATATTCCATCTCAAAAGCAANTGACAGTGANTGGNNTTATTTATGANTCCTCTATGATGNTNACNACCCTANGNGGNAAAGTAGTAAGGCATATTAAAACTTCAGGGGTNGAGAATGANGGTGACCAAATATCTTGGGATGGTAGGGATTCAAATGGTGATTATGTTTCAACCGGNGTCTATNTANTACTCATTTATGGNAAAGATGGCTCTCGCNATGAAGANAAGGTCACAGTAATAAAAAAGTAGATAAATTATCTTGGTTTAGCAAAATCNCCATANAANCCAAAANTATCTTCAAATTCACCTGCNATAGNCTTTATCATNTTAACTCTATCTTGGTGCCTNAGAAATGCNCTTTTCATNGCANNAATAGTAATCTCTCTAAAATCATTTAAACTNAATTNATATAAACGATNTGCAAGAAGAAATTCCTCCGTAAGCGTTGTATCAGAAATAAGTCGATTGTCTGTATTTAAAGTGACTCGCATACCNTTTTGATAATAATATTTTAAAGGGTGATAATGTAGNGAACGNACACTCCTNGTTTGCCAGTTAGANGTAAGGCATATNTCTAAGGTAATACGATGATCNATGACATAGTCCATCAAGTTTTTNTNNTCTTTTAATCTTGTCCCGTGTCCTATCCTATTTGCGCCACATTGATGTATTGCCTGATGTATNGATGATGGCCCATATGCTTCCCCNGCNTGAATAGTNGCATTAANATTATTATTTCTTATNAAATAAAATGCTTCTCTNTGTTCTTTTGCAGGGAAATTTTCTTCAGAGCCCGCAAGATCAAAACCNACTACTCCACGGTTTTTATACCTAACTGCAAGATCTGCTAATTTTAATGATGCCTCTGGTGAAATATGTCTTATGCCGCAAACAATAATTCCTGATTTTACACCAAAGTCTTTTTCTCCTCTTTTTAACCCCTTACGCACAGACTCAAGAGCTTCTTCCAAAGCCATGCCTTTCTTGGTATGTAGTATTGGAGAATAGCGTACTTCAATATAACGAACATTCTCCTTTGATACATCTTCAATAAGTTCATAAGCAAATCTGGAAAGTGCTTTGGGGGTCTGCATGACGCATAATGTAATATCAAACCTTTTTATATAGTCTTCAAGAGAGCCGCGATTTTCACCGATTTTAAAGTAGGCAGTTAAATCATCATAATTTTTAAATGGTAGCTTTATATTATCAATTTTTGCTTGATCTAAAATTGAACTAACTCTCAAGCTACCATCTAGATGGCAGTGCAACTCTACTTTAGGTAATTGTAAAAGTAGTTCTTTNGAAATGGATTTCATNNAAATTAANTTTGTATTGCACNTTTTTTATACAGCCACCAAATCACACCTGCCGCACTTAAAAATGTGAGNCCAGTAACAAAANCTGGTTGNAGACCNAGGTTTATACTTGTTATACCAGCACTCGCAAATAGTGCTAGNAAAATCCCCATCAATGATTCTCCTGCAATTAATCCTGAAGATAACAGAACACCATTTTGTAGCACNTGATCATCTGTATTTGCTGATTTNGACCTTTTTGTTAAAAAATATGCAATCAAACCACCAATTAAAATTGGTGTAGAAAGTCCAAACGGTAGATACATTCCAACAGCAATGGGCATGAGATGAAGTCTAAATCCGCCTGGTTTGTTTTTATCAAATAAAAAATAATCTAAGGTTAGTATTAGAATACCTAAAACAGCTCCAATGGCTACCATGTCCAGCGGAAGATTTCCATCTCCAAAAAANCCATTTGCTAGACTAGCAAACAAACCAGCCTGAGGTGCTGCAAGCTCTCTTCCTCCAATTCCTCCAGGAGTATTTTCATGGAGTAATTGAAGTATAGGTGCCATCACTAGTGAGGCAACGCCAACGCCGATTATTTGCATGATTTGTTGCCTGTAGGGTCTTGATCCAACTATTTGACCGGTTTTAAGATCGTTACATACATCTCCTGATGTACAAGCGGCACAACAAACAATTGCAGCGACTCCAAGAGTGGCAACCATTCCTTCTGTTCCAGAAAAGCCAAAAACATAGAGCATTCCTCCCGTAAACAATACTGCCGTTATTGTCATTCCCGATACTGGGGAATTAGAATTACCCACTAATCCAACTATATAGGAAGCTACAGCAGTAAAGAAAAAAGCCATTATAATCATTATGAAAGTCGTTAATATGGTAATTCCAGTGCTACCAGTTATATTGTAATAAACAAATCCAACTAGCAATACTGCTAGTAAGGAAAATATGTTTATNGCACTTGCCGGAAGGTCCCGCTGGTTCTTAGGAATTTCATTTTGATTATCGCCNTTTTGGGTATCAATAAGGATTTTTATAGCATCAGCTAAACCTTTTCTAACCTTTAATATTGAAGCCAATCCACCAATTACCATGGCTCCTACACCAATATATCTAATTTTTGTTGACCATAGTGTGGAAGCTCCATGTAATGGATCTTCCGCAAATTCAAGCCCGCTTCCTAGCAATGGTATTCCTACTAGCCATCCTAAAAATCCTCCGATAAAAATAAGAACTGCTATATTTAATCTCACAATAAAACCAACTGCTAATAATGCTGGTGAAATATCTCCTCCAAAAAAGAAGATTCTATTTCCAACTAAAACTGCTCCCTCTAAAACCCCTTTTAATACTCCAAAAAACGAAATTAGGATTTTAAATAATCCACCAATAAGGGTTCCTTTTACAACCAAACTCGCACTATTTGAGCTGCCCATTCCTTGCCCGGCTTCAAGCACTGACGCGCAAGCCAAACCCTCTGGATATTGAAGGTTATCTTCATTCCTAACAATAAATACTTTTCTCATCGGTATCATAAATAGAATACCTAATAAACCACCAGTGAATGCAATTACAGTGGTGAGCATCATATCAAACTCTTGCCATACTCCAATGAGGATCAATGCAGGCATTGTGAAAATGATACCTGCTGCTAGTGATTCACCTGCAGATGCAGCGGTCTGGATTTGATTTGCCTCAAGGATAGATCCTGCACTTGATTCCTTGTTTAATGCTCTTATTTGCCTCAACATTACCATTCCAATCACTGCCGCTGGGATAGAAGCCGAAACTGTCATACCTGCTTTTAAACCTAAGTAAACATTAGCTGCCCCCATTACCACTGATAGAAAAACTCCAATCAAAATTACTCTTAGGTTTAATTCTGGTAGACTGGAAGAATGCTCTGACATTTTTTACTCCTTTTAAACTTTGAATAAGGGAAACTTAATTTCACACCAAATTGGCCTAAAGAGCACTTTAAAAAATAGATATGTTTAATTTATATTTAGTGCAGTCAGGGGTGCTGTTATTTGTCTAATGGCTGAGAATAAACCCATTGACCTGAACTGGATAATGCCAGCGTAGGGAGTTAATTATGTATTACAAATNTTATTTATATATCACTTTTTATCTTTCCTTTTCCTACTTGTTTTCACAAATAACAGGAAATGTAGTTGATTCTAAAACTGGCGAACCATTGCCATCAGTTAATGTGGTTAGCGGTGAAAAGGGAATATCAACTGATGCTAATGGTATCTTTAGTATTGAAGTCACTACAAAGGAGCCACTTATATTTTCTCATGTAGGGTATGAAACAATATCAAAAAAAGCAAAAAATGGTATGGTAATCCGTCTAGTTCCAAAACTAATTGATGTTAATGAGATTGTGGTTTATAGTGGTTTGAATGAGGAGTCCATTCATAAATCAGGTCACAATGCATCTGTTATCGGCCAAAGTGAACTCAAAAGATTATCCTATGACCACTTTCAAACCTTAACCANTCANGTTCCCAACCTGAANTGGGCGGGAGGAACAAGTAGGCCAAGGTATTTTCAAATACGTGGTATTGGAGAGAGGAGTCAATATTTTGGTGAAGGCGCTCCCAATTTTTCAGTAGGTTTTATTTTAGATGACATGGAATTAAGCGGTTTAGGGATGCTTGGAAACCTATTTGATTTAAATCAGATTGAAGTTTTTAGAGGACCAATGTCCTCAGTATTTGGTACAAATTCCTTGGCTGGTTTAATTAGTCTCAGATCAAACAATCCAGGTGATACTCTAAGAATAAAATCTTTGCTTAGCGGTGGAACCGACAACTATTTATCCTTGGGAACTATGTTAAATCTNCCAGTAAACAATAAGCTTCAGTTTCGTTTTTCAGGCTCAATTCTCCAATCAGATGGTTTTAGATATAATAAATTCAGAGAGTCGAGTGATTCGAATAAAAAGGATGAGCAATTTATTAGATTAAAATTAAATTATAANCCTTTGAAAAATTTCAAAGTNCTGGGNACTCTTATCTATGCTGAATTAGATAATGGTTATGATTCCTGGGCTCCAGANAATAATGCGGATTATCATACCTATTCAGATGATAACGGTGAAGATAGCCAGAAAACATTTGGTGGCTCAGTTCGAATTAACCTAAACAGNAGCAATAAATATAAGTTTACTAGTATCTCAGCATATACTAAAACAAACTTAATCCACTCTTATGACGGCGACTGGGCAAATGATCAATANTGGTACAGTAATCACGGGTTTGATTCTCAGGTAGAAGGGTGGTCATATGAATTTTTTGATANGAACGACAAAGAAAGAAAAAGTACGTCACAAGATTTTCGTTTNTCATTTCATGACCTCATCCTTGGCGTCTTTTATAAAAATCTAATTGAATCAGATGAAGCAAATGGATACCTTTTCGGAGGACTATCCAATAGTGCGAAAAGTCAATATGATTTTGGGGTTTATTCAGGATACTTTAAATATGATTGGAAAATTAATCCAAAAATTAAACTAACTACCAATTATCGTCTTGAAAAAAATACTATTGACTATTCTGGCCAATCAGAGGGGATGGACTATTATTACAACACAATTGATTTACCAAATGTAAAACATAGCAATAGCTTTTTTATGAATGGGTATAGGGCATCTATTATTATCAAGAAAACCCAATCTCTTAACTATTTTGGAAGTATTGCAAANGGCTATAAATCAGGAGGTGTAAATCAGCAACCTTACATCAATAACAAAAACCGTAATTATGGCCCCGAAGAGTTACGTACCCTTGAACTTGGTATAAAGTATTTTTCTGATAAAATTTATACAAATATAAATCTATTCCATGGGCTTAGGGCAAATCAGCAAATATCAATTTCTAGTCAGCAGATTGAAGGAGATCCAAATAGTTTTATCTTTTTCACAAGTAATGCAGGTTCTGGGACTATAGGTGGAATTGAACTTGAAAGTAAAATAAAGTTCAACCAGAATACTGCCATTAATATATCTGGATCACTTTTGGATTCATGGGTAGATAAGTTTACATACACTATAGAAAATGATGAGCTGGCAACTGGTGGCAGTAGAGAGGCAGCTATGGCTCCAAAAATAAGTGGCTCTATGAATTTACAGCACAGAAATACTTGGGGATATGAAAGTATTTTAAAGATTAGTTATAAAAGTAATTACTACTATTCAGATAGTCACAATAACCAATCCAAGGCATACACGGTAACAGATCTTTCAGTTGCAAAAGAAGTAGGTAAAAATTTTATTTTCACCCTATGGGGTACAAATATTCTTGATGAAAGATACTCGACCCGTGGATTTTACTTTGGACTTATTCCACCTGATTACCCTGATCAGTTATTTGAGAGCTACGCAGATCCTCGACAAATTGGTATAAGTATAGCAAACAAATTTTAATTAGCTANANCTTATAAATTTTAATTTNTNATTTAATTAAGTACTTTTAAAAATATGTTTGGGCAAATAACAGAACAATTTCAATCGATTTTCAAGAATATTCGAGGTTTGGGAAAAATCACAGATTCAAATATTAATAGTACTGTGAGGATGATTCGTAGAACACTGATTGATGCAGATGTGAATTTCAAAGTAGTAAAATCATTCATATCTAGAATAGAGGATAAAGTAATTGGCACAACTGTTCTGAATTCAATTAAACCAGGTGAGCAGTTCATAAAAATTATTAGAGACGAACTGGCTATCCTTTTAGGTTCTGGAAAGAAGGATCTGGAATTGAAAAGTTATCCGTCCATTATATTATTAGCAGGCTTGCAAGGTGCTGGTAAGACAACCTCTGCTGGTAAACTAGCATTAATGCAGAAAAAGGCAGGTAAATCTGTATTATTAGTTGGAGCAGATATTTACAGGCCAGCAGCAGTTGAGCAGCTTCAAACTATTGGTAAACATATTGAAGTGCCGGTTTTTAAAACAGAAAGTAAAGATCCTCTAAAAATATGTAAAGAGGCAATAAAAAAGGCTAAGTCATCAAATATTGATTTGGTAATTATTGATAGCGCAGGGAGGCTTCATGTTGACGAAATAATGATGAAAGAATTAAATGATATTTCAAATCAGCATACACCAGATGAGATACTATTTGTTGTTGATGGTATGACAGGACAGGATGCGGTTAAATCATCTATTGCTTTTAATGATTCCTTAAAATTAAGTGGGATAATTTTAACTAAAATGGATGGAGATACAAGGGGCGGTGCTGCAGTATCCATCAAAGAAGCAACAGGCGTCCCTATAAAATTCATAGGAAACTCAGAACGCCTTGACGGTCTCGAAATATTTGATCCAGAAAGAATTGCTAATCGAATTTTAGGTTATGGGGATATTGTATCATTAGTTGAGAAAGCACAAACTGTATTTGATGAAGAAGAATCAAATAGGATTAATAAAAAAATTATTAGCAATTCATTTGATTTAAATGATTTCAGAATTCAAATTAAACAATTGAAAAGAATGGGACCCATGAATCAGATACTTAGTCTGATGCCTGGATTGAATAAAAAAGCAATGAAAAATTTTAATATGGATGATCGACAAATTAGTTGGACTGAAGCTATAATTAGTTCAATGACAATAATTGAAAGGAAATACCCTGAAAAAATAAATGGAAGCCGTAGATTACGTATAGCAAAAGGTAGTGGAAGAACAGTACAAGAGGTTAATTCACTACTAAAAAACTTTTTTCAATTGAAAAAAATGATGAAAAAAATGAAAAATTTTGACAAGCTTAAATTGCCGAATATGGCTAATTTTAGATAATATTAATGAAGGGAGTATTAAATTGGCGACAAAAATAAGACTGAAGCGAATTGGCAGAAGAAATAGACCGTTTTATAGAATGGTTGCAATGGACTCACGCAATCGTCGTGATGGTGCAGCTATTGAAGAATTAGGTTGGTATAATCCAATAGATTCAAATCACTCATATGATTTAAAGGATGAAAGAATATTACACTGGTTAGGTGAAGGCGCTCAACCAACAGATGCAGCAAAAAAGTTACTTCGTCGTGCTGGATTGAGCCATCGCTGGCATCTTATTCAGCAGGGCATGGATGGATCTGATCTTGAAAAAGAAATGAAAAAATGGGAATTGAATCGAGAAGATGTTCTTAAAAAGCGTGCTGAGAAGCAAGAACAGAAAGCAAAAGTAGTAGCAAAGAAAAATGAAGTAGAAGCTATAGAAACAGTTAAAAATGACTCTGGTGATGCTTCTTCAAATGATGAAGGTACGAATGAGGATCAGCTTGGTGAAAATATACCAGAACAACCTGAAGGCAGTGATAAAGATGAATCGTCTCAGGAGGAAGAATAAGGTTTTAAATATTGTATTAGTCAGTTAGAAAAATGGAGGACGCTATGTTAGAGTTCATTGAACAGGCAATAAAACTGCTGGTTGATAAACCAGATGAGGTAAAAGTTGATATTGTTGAAACCGAGCAACGTATTATCTATGAATTAACGGTTGGGGAAGGTGATTATGGTAAGGTCATAGGTAAAAGTGGAAGAAATATCTCTGCAATACGTACTTTGGTTTTTGCCATAAATGCAAAAGAGGGTGGTAAAAGAGCAAGGCTTGACGTTATTGACTAAATGAAGATATGTATTCATCCAATAGCAACGATTACTAAGACTTCAGGCTTGAACGGAGATGTTAGGTTACGTCCATTGTCAAGATACTTTGAAGAGCATATAGAAAGTAACAGACTTATGCTTGGGGTTTCCTTAGAAAACTCTGAAGTAGTACGCCTTGAATTAATTACGGGGCTTGGAAAAAAGCGAAGATTTAAATTTCGCGGGGTTGATAATGTTAAAGATGCTAAAAGCATTGTTGGCAAAACTCTTTATGCTCAGACTGATACCGATGATGATATNAACTTAATTAGTAAAAATCTTATTGGATATAATGTTGTGACAAATACTGGTCTTCTTGTGGGAGAGCTTACAGATGTTATGTGGTTACCAAGTAATGATGTGTATGTTATTAAAAATGGTAAAAAAGAATATCTAATACCAATAATTCCTGAGGTGATCAAAAAATTAGATCATTCTCAAATGACTATATTTATATCCCCAATGGATGGTCTCTTGGATTGAAAAAGATAGTAATAATTACTCCTGTCCCAGAAGTAATTAAAGTCTTAATAGAAAATAGTATCATTAGAAAATCTATTGATAACCATGTTGCATCTATAGAAGTAATTAACCTTAGAGATTTTGGTATCGGGAACTACAAACAAATTGATGATTCTCCATATGGTGGTGGTAGCGGTATGGTAATGATGGCAGAGCCACTGATGGGTGCGACCGAAAAGGCATTAGATTTTGTAGGACGTTCATCGGATGTAGAAATAATCTATCCATCTCCTCAGGGGAAATTGTGGAATCAGGANTTAGCAAAAAAATTTAGTCAAACAGATAAAATGATCTTTATATGTGGTCATTATAAAGGTATAGATCAAAGAGTAATTGATAAATATGTTACAAATCAATTCTCTGTGGGTGATTATGTTTTAACGAATGGTGAACTACCGTCAATGATGATGCTGGATAGTGCTTTGAGGCTAGTTCCTGGAGTANTGAATAATATTGAATCTGCTTTATCAGATACTTTTTCATTGGGCTTATTGGATTACCCTCATTATACTCAGCCCCGAATTATTGATGATAAAGAAGTCCCTGAGGTATTAGTTAGTGGACATCATGAAAAAATTGAATCATGGAGGCAAAGTCATCGAGAGAGTCGCACAAGAAATAAACGACCAGATCTTTGGGAGAAGTACAAAAAANTANGAAAATCGGAATANGGTTATGAATAAACTACATGAGNTTACAAAGGACTATTTAAAAAATGATATCCCTGAATTTGATTCAGGCGATACAGTTTCTGTTAATGTTCGAGTTAGAGAAGGTAATAAAGAACGTGTTCAAAAGTACGAGGGAGTAGTAGTTAGCAGAAGAGGGGGCAAAGGTCTGGATGCATCCTTCACAGTCAGAAAAGTGACTAATGGTGTAGGCGTAGAAAGAATCTTTCCTTTACATTCTCCTATAATTTCTTCAATTAATGTTAAACGTCGAGGTAAAGTGCGTCGTGCAAAACTTAATTATCTCCGAAATGTTACTGGTGCTAAAGCCGCTAGAATCGAAGAAAAAAGATAAGTTTATATTTCAAATATATTAAAACCTCTTACTGGTATTATTATATTGGTAAGAGGATTTTTTAAAAAAATCAATACACCTTCTAGTTTGAATAATTAGTTCATTAATTAATTATTTGCTATATCTAAAAAGATAATCCCAAATCTCTTGGACATCTGATTCGGAATTAAGAACTTTTAACTAAATATGAAAAAAACTAATCTAAAAGATCTACCATCAGTAAATAAGGTGTTGATTGAATTAAATGACTCTGTATCTGTCCATGATGATTTTCTAAAAACTCTCATTAATAGAGCGATAAATCAATATCGAAACAAAATTAAAAATAACGAGTTATCAATGAGTCCTTCTGAATTACTTTCTAATATTACTGAAATGGTGATAAAAGATTCATCTCGTAGCCTCGTCAATATTATTAANGGAACTGGGATTGTTTTACATACTGGATTTGGAAGAGCTCCATTTGATTCCAAACTACTAAAAAGTATTGCAAAGCGTTTAGATGGTTATGTCAATTTAGAATTTGATTTGGACTCCGGTAAACGTGGNNATAGNCAATCACACGTTAGAGATCATNTAAGCTCGATTTGTGGAAGTGAATCATCGCTNTGTGTNAACAATAATGCTGCTTCAGTTATGCTATCAATTAATGAAATGGCNTTTGNGGGAGAGGTAATNGTATCAAGAGGGCAATTAGTTGAGATAGGCGGTTCATTTAGAATTCCAGACATTATAAAAAAAAGTGGTGCCATTCTTAAAGAAGTAGGAACGACCAATAGAACACATTTTAGTGATTATAAAAAAGCAGTTTCGAAAAAAACAAAATTGATCTTATGGGTTCATACCAGTAATTATATTGTAAAAGGATTTACTCGTTCTGTCCCACTATCTGATTTAGTTCAACTAGGGAGAAGTAAAAATATTCCTGTAATGGTGGATTGGGGAAGCGGTGCTATCCTTGATATGAAATCACTTGGTTTGGCTAATGAAATGCCAATAAGAACTATTATGAGTGACAAACCAGACATCCTAACATTCTCTGGAGATAAATTAATTGGAGGGCCTCAATCTGGCATTATTATTGGTAAAGAAAAATGGATAAATGCNATGCAAAAAAATCCATTATACAGAGTTATGAGGTCCGATAAAATAACTTTAGGTTTATTAGAAGAAATTTTAAGATCATATCGCTCTAATTATTTTACCAAAGATAATCTATCCCTCAGAATGCTTACAACAAAGCGGAGTACGCTTGTTAACCGTGGTAAAAAAGTTATTCAAGGATTAACAAAGAAAAAAATAAAGGACTTTAATATAGTACTTGAAAATTCAAAAGTAGAGGCAGGAAGTGGTTCTTTGCCTGAAAATCCAATCGAAAGTATAGCATTATCCTTTAGCCATAAAAATATTTCACCCAATGANCTTGCCAGAAAATTTAGAAGTGGTAGAATCCCGGTAGTGGGCTATATCAAATCAAATAAGTTTATTATTGATCTAAAAGCCATATTACCAAACCAGTTGCTCAAATTAAAAACTGCAATTAAAGAAATATGAAATGCAGCAAATAGTTGTAGGTACGGCAGGTCATATCGACCATGGTAAAACTGCTCTAGTGAGGGGACTAACTGGATATAATACNGATCATTTGGTTGAAGAAAAAAAAAGAGGGATGACAATCGANNTGGGGTTTGCACATTTAAATGATTCTGTCACCATAATTGATGTACCTGGTCATGAAAAATTTATAAGGAACATGGCCGCTGGTGCTGCAAATATTCACTTTGGATTAATTGTAATCGCAGCTGATGATGGTATAATGCCTCAAACAATTGAACATCTTGAAATACTTACTCTGTTAGGAGTGAAAAGTGGGTGGGTAGCTATTACGAAGATTGATATCGTAAAAGATGAGGAGTGGATTGATCTTGTTGAATTAGATATTCAAGATTGCCTTTCATCACGNGGTTTTAATGCTTTCTCCATACACAGAATTAATAATTTAAATGGAAATGGATTAAATAAATTAAAGTCAGATATTAAAAAAATTGTAAATGAAAAAGTACCTTACTCTGATTCAGAATATTTTCGCTTATTTATTGACCGAGTATTTATTAAAACTGGCTTCGGTACTGTTGTTACTGGAACAGTAGTAAACGGTAGGATAGAGCAAGGTGAAGAGGTTGAGGTATTACCATTAAAAGCTAAAGCCAAAAT
>FUFK010017788.1_pt1 | contig 14352 bp, 25 predicted proteins | sample 1021851 | NCBI WGS metagenome assembly FUFK01 (sample SAMEA51879418, study PRJEB19060) | metagenome | reverse complement strand
TTCTACCAAGTACATATTTAAGAGCTTTCTTTTTACCCACAGTTGTGAGTAAACCTTGTATTTCTGCTAGTTTTTTTTCTGTTGACACGATTTTACGAATATCATTATATTATAATTATCTGTATACCAGATGGTTGTTGTAATGACAATAACTTGTATACAAGATAATATAATGAGGTATTTATGATTACAAGTGAGTCAGGACATTGGTACACGATTGATGGTAAACCCAAGTACACAATCGTAGGNAAGAACGGTAAAGAGAGAAACACCACTCTNCGAGATGCTCGTAAATTAAATTTAGTTCCAAGTGTTACTACAATATTAGATGTTGCTGCNAAACCNGGTTTAGTAAACTGGCAAGTAAATCAAGGCATACAAGCAGCANTNACCTTGCCGAGAAAAGTTGATGAAACTGATGAAGANTTTTTATATCGTGTAAGACANGACTCGAAAGAACAAGCCGAGAAAGCTGCCGAACANGGTACAAAGATACACGCAGATATTAATATGGGTTTTGCAGGTAAGAAAGATAGTGAGGTTTATACACACCTTANAGAACTTCTGGATAAGTCATTTCCTAATCAANANTGGGTCTCTGAACAATCATACACAAGCAAAGAAAAAGGTTATGGTGGTGCAATAGACTTGCACTCAAAATCAATCGTAGTTGATTTNAAAACAAAAGATAATATTGAGGGTAAAGACGCAAGTAAATTGGTCTTTGATAATCATGGTATGCAGCTCTCAGCTTATGCAGAGCTTTTATACATTGGTAAACCCACAAGAGTTTCCATCTTTATTGATAGGAAAAACCCTTCAGTGATACTCCCTTATGTGTGGGATATGGAGAGTCACCTGAAGCATCTTGTTATGTTTAATTCGTTATTGACATATTGGAAGATGAGCAAAAACTATGATCCCACCGAAACACTCAAGGAGGAAAACAATGGGTGAAAATTTAGTAGGTCAAATTACTGCAAAGTATGACCCAAAAAAACCAGGCGATAATTATACAGTTTATCTAAGCGGTAAAGACGGTAATGATTATCGTGTCTATCTGCCTAAATGTGAATATGGAAAAGAAGACATTGTTCAGATATTGGCAGCTACTGCAAAGACAAGCAGTAAAGGCAGTGTTTATTATCAAGCAAACAATATTAGTCTTGTTAATGAAGAGCCACAAACAAATGGTCGTACTGAACCAACCAGAGAACCAGTGCCACAAAATCTTAGTCATGCTGATAAAGGATCAGATATGATGGAGACTGGTATATGGACTAGGGCTGCACCAGCAGTTTGTAAGACCATTGAGGATGTAGAAAAATACTGCGATAGAGCATTAGCTTATCGTAGAAAAAAACTAAGCGGTAATGATGAACCGTTTAACGATCAATTTTAGTAGGGGTAGGTATGAGTGATAATATGAAAACCAATCTGAACTATCTTGAACTTATGGCTCGAATTGATCGTATTAAATCTTCTCTTTCTTTTTTGATGGAAGATGCAAAAAGATTAGGAGATAATTTTGATAGATTGCAAAAAACAATAGATCATTCAATCAAACCAGAAAAATAAAAAAGGAGGTAATATGAATACAACGGACAATAATAAAACTTGGCAAGAAGAAGAAATTGAGGATCTTTTAAAGATTGTTAGAGATGCCGAAAAGTTTAAGGGCTTGTCAAAACGTCTTGATGAGTTTGAACCACAAGACGAAATGGATCAGTAGAGAGATAAAGGTTTAGGATGAAACCAAAAGACTTCCATCTGAAATTTCCACAATGGCGAGGAGGGGAATGGATTATTGGATTGGGGTCTTATCTCTTTAACAATACAAACACAGTTCACGTTTATTGCGATTATCGTAGAAAGAACGGAACTAAGCTATGGGATGATTACTTAGTCTGTACTAAACAATTTGCAAGTAAATATCCCTTGACCCCCCTGTCAAAAAATCCAAAGGTCAAATTGTATCGAGTTCCATATCAGGAACTTCTCACATTTCATAATAGTATCACAGATAGTATAGAGCCTTTGGAACTTAAACCAAAACATGAAGAAGAACAGAAAGAGAACAAAAGACTTGCAAATAAAAGAGAGCAGCAGTACATTGAGGTTATGTACCAACAGAGACACAAATTCAATCCTTTTGAAATAGCTCGTTGGTTTGCAAAAGAACCCCAAGCACCGATATATGTCTTAGATGGTAAAGATAGATACGAATGTGCAGGAAGTGTAATTGAGCCTTATGATAACGGAAAAGCAAGTACAAGAAGCTCTTGACTGGATGATACAAAATGAGGATGCTTTAGCGGAAGCCAAAGCTGCCTACCACGATCTNGATAGATTTAGNAAAACAATAAAAGCAGAACTGATGTCNAAGATNAGTAGCAATATGTCTGTTGCTGCAAGAGANACAGAGGCANTAGCCAATGAAGAATANAAAACTCATTTGNNTAATCTTCGTATCGCAGANGAANANTATCTNNNGTATGAGTATAAAATGGATCACAACAAACTTATCTGTCAGTTGTGGCAAACTATATCAGCAAATAAAAGACAGTCTATTTAGTGAAATCAGATGTGCCAGACTTTTTTAGCCACACCGAGAGTCTAACTGCTGAAAGCCTTTTGTGGGTTTCAGTTATAGTCCAAGCAATCCATGATGCACGAATAGATTTTAATGATGTGATNATATATGAAGCACCAGAACGCAAACACAAATACAAATTTAGGGTAACCGATAAAGATGGTTACNTACTATCACAATCACGTTTAAAAAAGTTTTACCAATGTCTTGATGCTCGTTTGTGGTTTGANAGACANCAAGATGATTACGAGATTGTTTGTGCGTTATCTGGTATGAATAAAGAATATGTTTACCGAATGTATAATAAGGTTATGGATGATGATGATATTGACCCAGTGGCTATGTTAAAACAGTTTATGAAATANTAATCAAGGATNTTTNNAATACGNAAACGACCCATATCGTTNTCTAACTNTGCNTTNACTTGCTTNCACATNTACGGTNATNCCNTCTTGTTCTTCACCAATCTGTCGTGATACAATNCTTTTTTGTTCTAGGCAATCAGCCATACCACCAGTGGGTACATACTCCAATACCTTATCACCGTTCTGTATCATCATCATAGCGAATACTATTTCAATCATATCCGTTCTTTTCCTCTAAATCTATTATTCGTTCTTCGTGAAACTGNATNGTCATATCATTNTTTTTNATGTTTGGTACTTCAGCTTCNACNTTNTCTTTTANNTTATCTTGTTCTTTAGATAAGAANTCNAACAACATAAACTGCTCTTGGTCTATTGGCTTTTGTGTACTTGCCTCAAGTAAGTCCTGCTGCATTAGTTGCAACTCAGTTTCTATAATATTAAGTCGTTCAATGACTCCAAACCCAAACCAAGCCCCCACAATACAAGCACCAATAATGCTGATAAGATTACGCATTGGCATTGCGATAGATGTGTTTTCACTTATTTTCATACTTCCTCTAGTTGTCTGTTTTCACAGTAAAACGCCCAGGTCTTTAGTGATTGACCTTCGTATGTGCCTTTTTCTTCGGCAAGNTCCATAATCATCTCGACCTTGTTCCAAAAAACAAAGTCTAAACATTCTTGTCTTGTGTCAAATGTTTTTAATAAGTAGTCTGTGTATATTGGTTTGTCTATATCTTGATACCACAGCATTGCTGATATCACCCAGATCATTTTTTACCAAANAACTTAGTTGCTCCCCTTATACCAAATGACGCTGATACAATNACTCCTAATGTATATTTATACCAGTCAGGTGTCATGGCTAAAGCTGCAAAACCTCTTTCAACATACTCTACAGTAAACGGTAAAAAACAAAGTAAGAGAGGAATTGAAAATAATATAGTGAGGTACTCGTCTTTCCACGAGTCTCTGCTACCCTTAATAGCTTCGACATCCCAATCTATTTCTCCTGCAATCTGTTTTTTCTTTATCTCTGTTTCTGCTTTGATCGCAGTTAATTTTTGTTCTGCTTTTGCTTTGCGAGTTTGTACGTAGCCACCAATAGCATCACTTGCCACTCCTAAGAGTGGTTTAATTAACATTTGTAACATATATATCCTTATAAATTTTGTATGATATGACTAAGCTCTATGCACCGAGCAGGTGTTTGTTTGTACCAAAGGCTATCACGCATCTGTGACGCAGCTTCTTTGAAATCTTTTTTTCCCATTGCAGANAACATCTTTTTAAATTTACGNACTCCGCTTTGTCCAAGTTGAAAGCACATCTCAGTCAGTACACCCTCAACTATGTATTTTTGTTTGTCATTCAACTCAGANAAATCTGTGCCTGTTAGGTGTTCATAAACCAAAGTNTTTGCACCATCGTGTGCTTTTGTAAAATCTTTGTCAAATAAACTTTCCCAACCNTCTTGTGTTGTTGGCACNTCTTCNCCGTCTAATATCTTGTGACCATATCCACCNGTAAGAAAACCCTCTGTGCAATGATATGGTTCTAACCTATAACCTTCGTGTCCTTTGATACGTTCTTTAATGTCGTTCATTTTATTGTATATCCTGATGGTTGTGTTGATANCTTCGGCAATTTATCAGGTTGATTGCCTTGTAAAATATCTTCTAAGTTTTTGTATAAATACCAAACAACAGATCCNATGATACTGTCTCTTGTAAATGTTTCTGAAACTTCTTTAATAGAACATCCGTATTGCAATAACAGTGANACTGCTTTACCAGAGCTGCGTAGTTCTCTATCTAGTGTTGACTCTGATTTCTTTGTCTTCACCCATACAGCAACAGGTGTNATCCCTGTGCCAGATAATATGTAATCCATTGTTGCAACGATTGGCATATCGTCAATCAACATACGAACATTAGTGGATCTCATCCTATTTGGAATTTCCATTCTAGCCACGTTACTCATAATCTCTTTCTATAATCATTTCCAAGTAATGTATAGCTTTTTCTATATCTTCTTTTTTGCCCTTAAATCTATGTCTACATACATATTTTATGACATTGCCCTCTGCGTATGCCAGGTTGTTAGCATTNATAAACTCAGCAGGTTGTATGATAAATCTTTTGTAGTGATCGCCTTTTANTTGNTTNTCNAGTGTCTTCATGGACACANTTTATTCCATCTTCCNCCNTTNTTCAACACCATTGGTAACAATTTTGGNTGACTGTNTATGATAATACCACAGCCGATGATCGGTCTGTCTTTGAATACTTTGTCATAGGCAAAAGCCAATGCGTCTTTNTCTATCAAGCAACCGACCTGCATACACCATAGTAGGCTGTTGGGGTTGCCCCAATACGATATGCCATACTTTGTATGAAAGTGTCCTTGCACATAACAAGTGCCTTGCTTTTGTCCTACTGCCATTATATTAGCAGATTTACCATGATGAAAGTGTACGTCATTACCATCTGGCAATCGGATAGTAAGTTCGTTATGCCATTTCCATCCAGAACCAACGTCTAATACTTCGTTGTACCCACGCATATATGCTCTGGGTAGTCCTGCTTTGAAAGCTCTGCGGTATGCAAGTGATCCATGATTGGAGTGTAGTAAGTCTACATTGCTCCAAAGTTTTTCAATCTCATGTATAGTGGTTCTTGCTTTTTCTAGTTCATCTCCTGCACTTGGTAAGTCAGGATCTTGTCCATGAAAGTTTAGACCATGTTTATCTGTTTCATCACCAATATGCACCACCCTATCAGGTTTGTATTTTCGCCTGATAGAAGAAAGGAAAGGAATTAGATCAGGGTGGTGATATGGACAGTGCGTATCAGATATAACCAGTATGCACTTGTTTTTCATACTTAATATTTAGTTGATTTGCACTAGACGTGCAATACTACATAAGGGTACGTATAATTAGGTAGCACATTTGTAAGAAAACAGTAGTTCCTATAAACCATACAAGAGTTCTCAGTTGTCTCATATCTTTTTCAATATGACATAAGTGATTGTCTTTCAGAGTTGTTAGCTTTTGATCTAACAGTTCTAGCTTACCCTCTATACGGATAATAGCTTCTCTGTTTTCTTGTTCCATTAGATAGTTTGATTAGCTTTTAAGTCTGACCACGCAGCTTTTACTTCATCAGTCCATACAGCATTAGCTACTGCTTGTACCTCTGAGTCCTCACCAGATATATCATCATCAGGGTGTATAGTGTGTCTATGTGCTGATCGTGATATTTCATCATCGTTTTCTTTAACGACAGTATCAGTTCTAACTTGGATAGCTTTGTATTGTCCAACGACTTCTATCTTTGCTATTTCTGTTTCTTTTGTTATTGCCATTTATTTTTCTCCTATATTGTTAATCTGCAAAATATGTTCCTGAAAGTGATAAAATAGTTTGATCCCTTCTACCACTTCCATTTACTGCAACTATTCTTAATACAATATCATCTAAATAATTTATAGTAGCATGAGCAACACCACCATTTGTACTATCTCTTAGGAATGGTTGAGCTGGAATAGCACCAAAAACATCATCAGTACCACTTCCACCAATACTAAAAGGTAAACCATCAAGTATTACATGGTCTCCTACTGCTAAAGCAGAGCTTCCACTATCAGGAAATGATATTTTTGCCATTATACTAACTGCTCTTCCAACTTTTGTGTATCGTGCCATCGAAACACTCATATTTGTAGCAGCAAAACCACTATAATCACTTGTATTTGCAGCAGCAGGTGTCCATGTGCCTTCTTCGTAATCATCAAGTAAGTTAGAGGCTGTTGCAGAAGTAACTCCTAAATGTACACCTTTACTAGATGCACTAAATGTTATGTTATCTGTTAGTGTTGCTCCACCATCTTTTAATGTTACGCTATCAATAGCAACGCCATTTGCTGACGTTTTCTCTGATATTGTATCTACTCTTAATTCACTCATGTGTTACTCCTTAATTATCATTTAATGTGGTTACATCAAAACTAGCGTCAACTGTATCTGCTACTGGTGGGTTTTTGTAAATATTATGTTTTTTTGCAAACATATCATCCCAATGTGCCTCATCCATAAGGGTCAGTAAATCAGCTTTTGTATACTGGTCAGGTGCTTTTGATGGTGATTCAATCTTTTCAGATTTTCTAAATGTATGAGAGAAGTCACCATCGGTATATTTATACTCAACTGTCCACTCTGTTACATTACCATCAGCGTTCTTTTTTGGTATGGCTGATACCCATGTTTTAGTTATTGCCATATTATGCCTCCTCTAATGCTTTTACTTTTGCAGATAATTCTTTTATTGCGTTTACCAACATTGGCACCAATCTTTCGTATTTCAGTCCGTATTGGAATCCGTCATTATCATTAAAAACTAAATTACTTTCCTCTGATGCTTTATATCCCAAATCCTCTTCAATAGCCTGAACTTCTTGAGCTAAAAAACCAACATTTATTTTATTCTTTTTTCTGCTTCCATCTGGTTTCGCATTTTTAACATCATCATTAGTCATATCTTTACCTAGTTTATCAACATACCAAGCTCTCTTGTCCCACCTGTAAGTGACTGGTCTAAGTTGTTCAATGTAATTTAACCCATGTGTAAAATTCTCTACATCAGTTTTATCTCTTGAATCAGATGATGAGATAGAAGTATCATTACAAATAAGATCTGTAATATTACTGTCACCTAAAACAATTTTATGATCATCAGTTGAAAGACTTGACGGTGAATTTGGTCCACCTGAATCTCTACCTAGACACGTATTATTAGTCCCTGTTGTAATTAAAGTGCCAGCGTCATAACCTACAATTGTATTTTCATTTCCTGAATTTAATCTAAAGCCAGCGAAATTACCAAGCAATGTATTTCCATTTCCAGTTATGGCATCGTTGTAACCAGTCTGATAACCAACAGCAACGGTGTGATTACCACTTGTTACTGCAGCTCCTGCTTGATAACCAATAAGTGTCGAATGATCTCCACTTGTAAGTGCTGAACCTGTATCTTTACCCATGCATACATTTTCTTCACCACCAGCTATTGAACCACCTAATGAGTTTGTGCCTATTCCTATGTTGTTGCCTTCAGTATCGTGACCGTCTCCAGCGTTCTTACCAATAAATACAATATCAGCACCTGTCGTGCAACCATGACCAGCTCTATATCCTATAAAAACTGAATCACCATTTTCAGTTTTAGACGCACCAGCCGCATAACCCATAAAAACATTACCACCACCAGAGGTTATGGCAGTTCCAGCTTGATAGCCAACCGCAGTGTTAAAGTCAGCACTCTGTGTTGTGTCTAAAGCAAAACTACCAATGGCTACATTATCTGAACCAGTCGTTAAAGCTGATAATGCACCATATCCAATAGCGACATTATCATCACCAGTTGTTATTGCATCAAGTGCTGTTAAACCATAAGCAGCATTATTTTGTGCTGTGCTATCTGTGCCTGATACATCATGTGTATAAATAGATGTTGTATCTCCATTATAAAATGGAATACCTGCTAGACTTGTAGCTGTACCTGCTGCACCTACATTACCATCTTTTAATGTTAAACCATCAATAGCAATACCATTTGCACTGGTATTTTCACTAATAGTGTCTACTTTAATTTCACTACTCATCCTTAGTCTCCTTTAATTCTTCTTTTAATATATTAATATAGCCTTGTTGGGCAAATCTNAGATCCTGCATATGTTTAGATACACGCACTACTTCTTCCAAAGCTGACTTAGCTTTTGTAGATATTTTAGTTTCGTCATATTCTTTGTTGTCTAGTGTAAACATTAGTTACCCTCCAATGTAGCTATTCTTGCTTCTAGTTCTTGTACTGTTTTTACAAGTAAAGGTACAAGTTTTGATTGGTCTATTTGTTGTGGGTCGACATCTCCATTTTCATCAACAGCATCTTTTTCTCCAATAACACTTTCTGGCACCACTGTTTTTGCTTCATGTGCTAAAAAACCATCTACTAAAGTATTAGTGTCATCACTAATCCAATTAAACCGTGCTGGTTTAAGTTGTTTTAATCTAGTAGTTGCATCCCAATCATAACTAACATTTTCTTTTAATCTGTAATCAGAGCTTGTGTTAAAAGCAGCAGTTGCACCAGCAACAGAAATACTACCTCTTAAACCACCAGCTTGTCTTAATTCAACTGCTGTACCTTCACTATTTACCCTATTAACTGCTAAAGAAGTATTATTTGACGCAGATATTTCTAGTTTGCTTCCACCATTTTTAAAAACTGCGTGTGTAGCTGTGCTTGATGTTGACGGATTTAAATNTGAATNACCAATACAAACAGCATCATTGCCTGCATCAACAAATAACATATGAGTTACATCGTCAGACTCAACTCGAAAGTCTGAGTCAATACTACCTTCATTGAATACTACTGATGTATCATTTAATCTAAATCTTTCTTGTAAAGTACCGCTAATTATTGACTTAAAGAAAACAGACCCATGTTCTGCACCATCACTTAAATCAGATATTTGTGCTTCAATAGCACCATAAACAACATCTTCAGAATTATTATTTTTACCCTCAAACTCAATGTTGCCTAATAAATCGCTGTTAGCTGGACTACCAGAATTTCTGTATAGTCTTAAATTAGGTCCGTTTCCTGCATCAGCATCTGTTGAAGTTAGCGTAAGATTATCTGAATTATCAGTAGTTGTGATTTCAACTCCGTCATTAATTGTTAAAGATGTAGCTGTAGCAGTTGCAAGGGTGCTACCACCTACTTCTACTACTAGCGTATCATCCGTAGCTGACGATATACTGGTATCTGCATCATCATCAAAGTCAATTTTATTATTAACTCCGTCTATTTGTATTCCTGCCATTTGTTTCTCCTTATATTACGACAACAGTAGAATTAGAGCCTACTGTAATAACTCCTGTTACACTTACTGGACCGACCATAAACATATTCTGACTGGTCAAAGTAAATGTGTTAGATATTGTGTTTGAATGTATAAATGAACCGCCAGCACTTTGCAAGGCAAATGCCCCTGCTGATGAGACTTGTAGTCTCTCTGTGCCNCCAGTATCAAATCTTATTGTGTCATCATCAGAACCTTCTTCTACTTGTATTTTAGTATCGTTGTCTCCATCAACAACTAACTCAGATGATGAACCTTGTATGCCTAGTTCTATTTTCAAAGGTGTGCCAGTACCTGCAATAGTCTGTGAGACATTAATAGTATTGGTTGGGTTTGAAAAAGCTGAAGATACAATCGTACCTTCTGTTACGTTACCAGCACTATCTGTTATACGAATAGCTCTACCTGCATAGTATGTAGCTGTTAAGTCTGTGCTTGTAGCTGTAATAGTAATCGTATCAGAGTCTGATCGTGCTACTGTGTAAGTGCCATCACCATCACCAAACTCATAAAAGCCTTCACCGATTTGGTTATACATACTACGGATGTTAGCCATAGTCTCACGTGCTGCATTGTTTACATTAGAAGGAGCCATACCTTCAGAAAAGTTTACAGTTTGCGTGTCAGTGTTGTTACCTGCGGTTGTGCTGTATTTACCTACGCCTGTTCCTGCCATGTGTTCTCCTAATTATTTGGTATTAAACCTTGCGGTGGTTTCGCTGCCTCAAAAGACATACCACCTAAAGGCTCATTTATAATTGCTGTCTCTGTTGCTGTAGCTTTTGGGTATGGTATTTGATAAAAAGCTGGTCTTAATTCTGTTTCAAGTAATTTTTGTGCAGTTTTTTGATGATAAACATCTCTTGTTCTATCAAATAATCCTCTAGCAGCTAAAAGACCTTGTATATTTGCTAGTTTAAATCCTACAATACCTATTAGACCTCTACCAAATTGTTGCATCAATCTGTTTAAACCAGATGCAGTATTAGAAAAATTTACTAAATCTGTGTTTTTAAATGTTTTTGCAACCTCATCAGTAAAATCGTCTATTAAATTAAGTTCATTTTGGTCAAACAACTCTTTCATAATTGCAGAATTTTTGTTCATTATGTTTTTATATTGATCGTGAAATTTTTTAGCAACAAATTGACCATTTTTAATAGAGTCTCTAATAATTTTGTTGAAAGCTGCTGTTCGTAATGCTTGAAAATCTTTACTTTTTGCAGCCTGTTGACCTAAATTACCTTTGTCGATTGCAAATATTGTTTTAAGTCTTTTTACCACGCCTAAACTTGTATCTTTTAAACCTAAAACACCTGATCCAAAAATATAATCTATAGTTTTGTCAGGTGTCACATCTGCGTCATGTAATATCGTATTAATTATTTTTGTTGTACGGTCTTTTATTGTAAAACCATCTTTTACAAAAGTTTGATCGCCAAACAATTTTTCTCTTCTTTGAAACAAATATCTAGCATTTTTCAAACTGTTAATTATAGAAGGATCATCGCCAGAACCAAACAAAGCGTTATCTAGTGCATCATCATAAAATTTATCAAATTCTTTTTTTATTGCTATTGATGAAGCTCTATCGGTTTTCGTGCTAGCAGAACCAATAAAATTACTTAATTTTCTTCTTACAACTTCAAAATTATTAATAGTTAAATCATTTACCTTTGCTTTTTTACTATTTGATATTTTTGTAACAAAATCATTTACAACCTTATTTGCTTTTATAGATGCTGGTGTTAAATCTGTATCTAACAAAAATTTGCCACTGCTAAAAACATCGTCTATGCTTTTTGTTAAATTTTTAACATTGCTCTCTTGACCGTTAAAGACAGCATCTTTGTCTATTGTATTATATGCAGATGTTATTTCATCAGATTTCTTTTTGTATATAGTGTTTAAACCTTTGACTATTTGCTCTCCTGCATCGTTCAAAGTCATTTCATCCAGTTGACCTTTGTTGAACTGTGACATAAGTGATTTTGCACTTGTTTCAACATCTATGCCTTGTTTAGTAAAGAAATCTATTGCCTCTTCCTGTGCTTTTCTTCCAAAAGCTCCTTTTTTTGCCTCATGTAAAATTGCAATACTTTCTGCGTTCTGACTTGCTTGACCAACAGAAAGACGAAAACCAAATTGACCTGCACCTGCTTGTACTGAAGCTAAAGTTTCATCTACGCCTGAAGATAATTCTTTTGCAAATTGTTGAATATAACTTTCACTTAAATTATCAACATCTAAACCAGCAGCTTCTGCTGCTTTTTTTCCTTTTTTGTTAAGTTGAATTTTACCCTCCACTATTTCTGTATATTTAGGGTTACCAAACAACTTACGAAAAGTAAGCCCCACTAAAGGATTTATTGCACCTTCAAATACTATAGGAGTTGCTGTTGATATTGCAGCTTTTGTTGCATTTATATTTTCAGCACCTAAACTCATGGCTGCTAAATCTTGTGCAATAGAGGTAGAACCTCCTGCTGCTCCAGATGCAATCGTTCTTTTTAAGTAGCTTTGACCTAATTTTTTTGCAACGTAGCTTTGACCTGGAATGTATTGTAGAATTTGTGCAGTAGTTTGTATAAAATCTTGAGGACTAGCACCAGGTTTGTTTAAATAAAAAGATTTACCATCAGGCATAGTAACTATCGGGTTATTAAATTTATCTTTAAAAATTTTTGCTCCTGGTACTTGTGCTTGTATAATTTCTGCTTGAGCTTTCATGTCTGGTGTAATATTAAGACCTAAAGCAATTTTAAATTCACCTTCACCTTTGTAACTTCCTATTTCAGGCAACTCTGCATACTCAGTTTTTTTAGTTCCGCTAAAAAAGTCACTAATAGCAGTGTATGCTTTGTTAAGGTAAGAAGGTGAACCCTGTTCAAACTTTTGATCTAAAGCATTTACCAAATCAGGATCTTTTACTTTATTAAGTGTTTCAGGTAACTCATTACCTGATTGTTTTTCTAAGTCTTTTATTAATTTTGGATCTGTAATTTTTGTCATAATTCGTAATAATCCTGACCCACTTTAATATAATTTTTACCATTTAATTCAATTACGTCATTACCTGCAAATTGTGGATCTATAGTGTCCGATAAATTTTTTATTACTTCTCTGTCTTCATCACTAAATAGTGGATTGTTTTGTTGAAAATTATTAGTAAACTCAGTCCATGAAGTTCCGTCTTTTGATTTTTGACTTAAACCTCCGTTTTCTTCAACCCATTTTACTGCTTCATTTTTATAAGCAATTTCTAGTTTTGCTTTTCTTTTTGCAATATCTAAAACAAGTGCATTTCCGTCTTTAGACATGAGTAATCCAGGTGAAATAGAACCAAAAAAACTCATTTCTCTATCTGATACAGCACCTTTTGTAAATTGTAAATTACCTAAAACAATTTTACCAGATAAACTTCTAAAAGCCTCTGCTGCTGGAACATTTTGAACGTCTAATTCTAAACCAAACTCACTACCTATTTTTTCTGCGGTTGTTCTTAATTCACCAAAACTACCTGTATTAAAATCTGTATTCTCTAAAAGCATTTCCAAGGTGTCAATATCTTGTAAATTTTTAAATGATGTATCACCAGATTTAGCAATTTCTGTAAAACTTTCACCAAAATATTTGCCTATTTCTTCTTGTTCTTTAGTTTCTCCTGCTTTGTCACCCTCGATATTTACGGTTGGTGCAGTTCCTACTTGTGATACTTTTCCAGTTGTATTGCTTTTTTGATATGTTTTGTTTGGATCTAGACCAAAAGTTCTTTTTTCTAATTCTGTTAAAATAGAAAAAGTTTCCTCCTCCGCTTCAGGTGCTAAAGATTGTTGTATAGCAGCAGTTCTTTCCAAAGATTCACCAAGAGGTCTACCAGCAGCTAGATCTAAACCTATATTGACTCTTGGATCACCTAAAAATTGATTCAAACTTGTTACAGGAGCTAACAAACCACCTGGTTGTCTTGCGTCTCTGTAAGATTGTATTGGATTTTGTAGTAAACCTTTTAAACTTGAAAATGGACCATTACTCATTATGTTCTCCTAACTTAAAAATCCTAATCCGCCTAGAGTAGCCCCTATCAACGGACCGTAACCAGGTAATGCAGAGCCTGCTACTGCTCCACCAAATGCTCCCTGTATTGGACTAACGCCAGGTTGAGATGCAGTTGTTACAGGTAAACCACTTGCAATAGGTGTAATCAAACCTGCATAATCTTGTAATGCTTGTATTGGTGCTTGTTGACCAAATTGAAATCTTGCAATCTGATCTTGTAATTGTCTACGTGCTAAATCTTCAAATGCAGCACCTACACCACCAAGTGATGCGATACCTGATGATCTTCTAAGATCTATTTGTTCTTGTAGCGGTGAAAGTTGTGTTGCAGCTCTAAGTTGTCTGTCTCTTTCTTGCTGTTGTAATGATGTAGCGATTGGTGCATAGGCTTGTGTCACTCCA
>FUFK010044434.1_pt1 | contig 14354 bp, 10 predicted proteins | sample 1021851 | NCBI WGS metagenome assembly FUFK01 (sample SAMEA51879418, study PRJEB19060) | metagenome | reverse complement strand
TGGGAAAATCAAATTTGAAGGTTTCATGAGTGCGAGTCACATCTACGAATCTCACGATCCAGACTTGTTGCATGATATCGCCTTTGCAACCTCAGCAGCTGTTGCAATTCATTCAATGTCCTTCGAAGACGCAAAGAACGTTGGCTCTGGAGAGGGAGAGCGCGTTGAAGTCAGGGATTGGACCAACCCGGTTGAACCAGATACCGGTGCTGGAACGGCGGATTTGGATAAAATCGATCGTGACTCGGACAGCGAATGGTTCGTACTTGGTCTGGTCCCTGCAAGCGAGAACATCAACGATGGGATGGTTGCACTCGGGAAATACCACCAACCCATTCGCATAACTGGATATCTCATCGAAGAGATCGAGGGAAGTATTACGGGAGGTATTTGGAAAAACGACATTGCTGCCTCTACGGAGTGCGTCGCAATACCTGGAGGTCAAAACATCAACCAGATGTACGTCCTCGTGACGAAGATCGAACTTGCGGACAGCGTTGTCAGCCTCAACGGTGAACACGACGATGAGTACACCTTTGGTGATGTTGCTGTACTCGGGCGAACTGGCTTCATTCTGTTTCTGCTCGTTGTAGGCGCAGGCGGTGCAGTTGGAGCTTACATGTATTCCTCACTTCGACTCAATATGAGCGCTCGCAGCATCGCCCTAACATTGCTCGGCAAAGAAGGGATAGAGAAAGCAGCACAGGTACGACAAGGCGTCAAGGATGCAAAACGCTCTGGAATGACGACACCGGATGAACGCCGTGCAGAACAACGGAAACAGAGCAAACCCGCACCAGAACCCAAGAAATCGAAAAAGAACGAAGACGATGGTTTTGGGTCCTTCTCGATTGACAGCGCACTCGGCNNTGATGATTCCTCGAGCACCCGCTCGGAATTTGGCTCGGGGAATTCCGTTGTTGCTTCGGATGATGCGAAGCGTATCGAAAAAGAAGTCAATAGGCGAGAACCGTTCGTCCCCCCAACCTCTACCTTTGGTGGCGGTTCTACCGTCGCCACTTCAACACCGTCANCTCGTTCCTCGTCCGGCCCACCCAAAGCTTCNGCTCCAGAAGAGAAGCCAAAGGTTCGAAGGCGAAGAGCGGTTCGTAAGAAAACCGAACCTGAGCCNGAACCTGAACCGCAATCATCTGACAAAACATTCTACGACGATGAAGAAGAGTTCTCTGATTTCAGTTTCTAAGCCCAAGAGACGTCTTTCGCCCCTCGGAAGATGATTTGATTTTGATGCCACTCAAGCGAAGCAGGCAATTGAAGCAGCGGCTCCCCGTCTGCTTGAATAAAGGTTGAATGACCTGTCGGTACATCGGATGGGACACCGTGTTGATCGATGGGACGAAGTGAAATCCGATTCACATCCAGTTGCTCTATTCCCCACCTTCCAACATGCTTTCCTTTCTTGACTGGCCCCATTAACGACAACATTTGCAATCGGCTCAATCGATACGCTAGGACAACCGATCCATTTTCTCGGGTTGGATGCATGCCCGGAACCACTCGATATCCCCCTCCAAACGTTTCACCGGTGGTGACCGTCATCATGGTCAAGTCGTGAATGGAAGGTTCACCATTTTGGAGGATCTTCAACTCAATCTTTCTTCTCGGCCAGAATGGAATGGTCGTTACACCGAGGTATGTGTACTTCTTCGGCCCCTTGATCCATTTCGCACGACGAAGCTTTGCTCGACTAATTTCTGAAGTGATTCCAGCATCGGATTCAAGAAAGACCCAGCGTACTGTTCGGCCCTCGTTGCTGGCCTCACCATCCCAGTGATTTGATGGAGGACTTGGATAAGCGTCCAGCGTTGGTGCTGCAAATCCCTCGAGTCGCCAAGCTCCACAACTTCGGTCAACCCCGTTGACAAGGACGTCGATGGCTTGATTGAGATTGTCGCGAGAGATTCCATGTGTAATGCAGCAATCGTTCCCAGAACCAAAGGGAATCTGTCCAAGCGGAATGGTGGAACCGCGGAGCCCTGATGCAACCTCATGGACAATTCCGTCTCCTCCAACAGCGACAACAAGAGGTGAATCATCGTTCTTGGATTCGATATCTGTGCGGAGTTGGTGGGCGATTTCTGCCCCATGACCAATCCTTTCTGTGATGTGTTCAGTGACTTCAAATCCACGCTCAATCAATCGCTTCTTTATGCCCGGCCAAGCCTTACCGCAGCGAAAGTCTCGGCTCGCTGGATTGACAATAAAGTGAGCCTTGACCATGCTGTTTGCTGAATCCTGCACGGTTTCAATGTATCCATGGATGAACGAACAGACTCATCAACTCGATACCTTTCGGATTCGATGAGGACCCCTCATGTGGACCAAGGAAGACGAGGCTTTCATGCAACGCGCTCTTGACATCGCTGAGCGTGGTCGCGGTCGTGTTGCTCCGAATCCTTTGGTTGGCTGCGTCCTTGTCAAAGAAGGTGAAATTATTGCCGAAGGGTGGCATGATCATCTCGGTGGCCTTCATGCTGAACAGATGGCCATTCACGATGCTGAATCAAAAGGGAAATCTCCGAATGGTTCGACGGTTTACGTTACCCTAGAGCCGTGCAATCACTACGGTCGCACCCCTCCTTGTACTCAGGCCTTAATGTGGGCTGGAATCAAGAAAGCCGTCATCGCTCACTATGACCCCAACCCAACCGTCCGTGGTCAAGGAGTCGAAGTACTCAGGGATGCAGGAATTGAGGTCGAAACCGGATTGCTCGAAGCTGAGGCAGCAGTTCAAATGCGTGAATTCCTGTATTGGTGTGAGCATAGAAGGCCAATTGTTACCGTCAAATTAGCCGTCGATAAGAACGGTTCAGTTGACGACCGTAGTCAGGCCGCTGGTCGCTTTACATCCGAAGGATGCTTAGATGCAGTCCATCAGTTGCGTAAAGAATGCGATGCTATCCTTGTTGGAGCAGAAACCATCGAACGAGACAACCCCTCCTTGACTGTTCGTCGTGTTGAGGCTGAAAGACAACCGCTTCGCGTGGTTCTCGATCCCCATGAACGAACCAGTACTAAGGCTGTCGTCTACACTGACGGTCACGAGACCATCCAAATCGGAGCGGATTACAACGGCTTGCTCACGCTTCTCAACCGCTTGGGCGATTTGGAAAAACAACGATTGCTCGTCGAAGGTGGTCCGACTACCATCCATTCCTTCCTTAGCGAAGGATTGGTCGACGAGTTCTATTTGGTGCAAAGCCAAGTTGTACATCAGCAACCTGTTTCATCAAACATCGATCGAGACGTTCTCACCCAGGCAGGATTGTCACTGCACCGAACCGAAACTTGGGGTGAAGAATCGGTCCAAGTCTGGTTGCGGAATACTACGCAGTAATGTGATGAAAAAGCGGGCGATGCAGGATTCGAACCCACGTCTCCGGCTCCGAAGGCCGGAAGGATATCCAGACTACCCTAATCGCCCAAACCTTCCGAGATGGCTTCCCTTTTTGAAGGAGATGGCTCGAAGAATACTGAAACGTTCACCAGCTTTCAAACAATATGAGCAAGAAAACGATTGGAATGACATACAGTGCGAGTACAATGTAACCAAGGACGTATCCAGTCGTTCCTTCTGTACGACCTACACCGCTGTGACGACTTCTCGCAACACCAATGTGGCCAAAGATGATGCCTAAAAGTCCAAAAAACCAAGCAAACAGACAAGTCAATCCTTCTGTGACAAAACCCAAAAGCATGAACAGAATACCAACAAGTGAAAGAACCATACCACTCGTTGCAACACCGTTTTTCATGGTTTCTTGAATCACATACTGATTGTTCGTCATTCCTTGAGGTTGCCCTGACAGCGTTGACCCTGATTGTGAAGCAGTAGGCTTGTTGTCGGCTCCAGCCTGAATAAGGACTGAAGCCGGCTTCTTAGGAGGCTCTTCCGACTGCATGAGCCGAACTCATTGTCCGTGTTGTTCAACGTGTCGGCGACGATGCTCTCAAAGCGAGGCACCTGCACCAATCGATCCAAGGAGAAGGAAGGGGATAAGATACCCTGCGAGTGTGAGGTATCCGAGAACCAAACCAGCCACACCTTGGCCTCCACCAACACCGGTCTTGCTTCCTTGTGAGGCCCCAATGTGTCCGAAGATGACTGCGAGGAGAGCGAACAACCAACTGAACAGGAAAAAGAAACACAAGAATGGGATGAATCCTAGTGCAAACGTCGAGATTGCTAGAATACCCATCACTAAACCTGTCGTCGAGGCTCCATTACCGCTGTTTTGAGCGACCATGATGTTCTGTGCCATCATCGGTTGTGGTTGTCCGTAAAGCATCGGTTGAACCGGTTGGATCGGTTGTGANACAGGAGCAGATTGAATCGGAACNGGCTGAGGTTGGTTGTTCGGTTGCTGGGGCTGCATGCTTAATGCTGCGGTTCAAAGATATTCAAGATATCTGGTCACACAGCTTTTGGCGCTGCTTGGTTCACAGCATCGGATACGCCTCGTGCGTATCGCTCAAAATTCTCATTGAACATGTTGGCAAGTTTGTCCGCTGTTGCATCGTAAGCAGTCTTGTCACTCCATGTCGTTCGTGGTTGCAAAACCTCGCTTGGAACATTCGGACATGATGTTGGAACTTCGAAGCCGAATCGATTGTCCTTGACGTACTCAACGTTGTCGAGATCGCCATCAAGTGCTGCGTTAAGCATGGCCCGGGTGTAACGAATCTTCATCCTCTTCCCGACACCGTATGGGCCTCCATTCCAGCCGGTATTGATCAGCCAAGCAGTTGAACCGTGTTCTTCCATCTTGGCTGAGAGCAGGTCTGCATATACGCCTGGATGCATTGGCATAAACGGCTCGCCGAAGCAAGCAGAGAACGTTGCTTGCGGTTCTTTGACACCGATTTCAGTCCCTGCAACCTTTGCGGTATAGCCCGAAATAAAGTGGTACGCGGCCTGCTCAGGCGTTAGCCGGGAGATTGGAGGAAGGACCCCAAAAGCATCGCAGGTGAGGAAAATGACGTTTTGTGGATGACCTCCTCGGGAATCCATGGTACGGTTGTCGATGAATTCGATGGGGTAGGAGCCACGCGTGTTCTGCGTCTTGCTTACATCAGTGAAATCGGGAACACCCTCGTCATTGAGAACGACGTTCTCAAGCACCGTTCCTCGACGACGGGTTGTGCCAAAGATCTCAGGCTCATCCTCTTCGGACAAATCGATGAGTTTTGCATAGCAGCCACCTTCGAAGTTGAAGACACCGTTTGCACCCCAGCCGTGCTCATCGTCGCCGATAAGGGCTCGCTTCGGATCTGCAGAGAGCGTTGTCTTGCCCGTCCCTGAAAGTCCGAAGAAGATTGCAGTGTTCTCTCCGTTGGTGTTTGCGGAACAATGCATGGGCAGAATGCCTTTCCGGGGAAGAATGAGATTCATCACAGAGAAAATCGATTTTTTGATTTCCCCAGCGTAACGGGTTCCGCCGATGATGACCTCACCTGCGGCATAGTTGACGATGACGAAGCATTCTGAGTTCAAGGATGGATCTTCTGCCTCGAAATGCGGAGCGTGAAAAACAGTGAATTCCGGTGTGTGTGAGGCGAGTTCTTCGACGGAAGGTCGAATGAACATGTTGCGCGCAAACGTACTGTGCCATGCATTTTGCGTGATGATACGAATCGGCAAAGCTTCACTGGGTTCTGCACCACAGGCAAGGTCTTGCACAAACAGTGTGTCCTGGCTCGAAAGGAAATCCACCACTTTCGCTCGCATGCGTTCAAATGTTGCAAGGTCTGTCGAGACGTTGACATCTCCCCAATTGACATCATCGTGCGTTGAGTCATCATCGACGATGTACTTGTCATTTGGAGAACGTCCGGTACGCTCACCCGTTTCGGTTACGAGTGCTCCATGAGCGCTCAGAACACCCTCATTTCTGGACAGGGAAATGTCGACCAGTACATCGGTATCGAGGTTCCAATGCACATCCCCGGATGGATTGATTCCATGTGCTGTGAGGGGAGTTGATGTCGGGGTGGAGGTCTCCGCCATGCACGTTGCTATCGCGGGCCCTCTTTGTCCCTTTCTCTTCGGTCGCAATGAAATCCACAAGATTGACCACAGACCGGAGAAGGTTTCAAACGGGACTTTGCTAGGTCGTAAGCATGGAGGACGGCGTCCCAGACCACGATTCTGTGGAAGATGATGTCCTCCGCCAGAAGGAATTCCGACGAGGTAGCGGAATTGACCTTGGTCAATTTATGATACAAGATCACGAAGAAGTTGAAGAAGAAACAAGTGTCGAGATACAAGAAACCGATGCAGCAGTCGGTGAAATTGCCTCATTGTTTTCTGGAAAAGACGAGCAATCGAACGAGCCCGGCGCAATCAAGCGAGACGGCACAGTCGAAGAGGCAGCGGCCCCGGACAGTGTTACCGACATGGCCGTTCACGGTGAACGCCGGCTGGGTTTTGGCCTGCTTGCGGGAATGGTTCTGGTATGGTCCGTTTTAGGGTGGGTTGTAGGTACTGCCCTTCCACCGTTTCTTGGTGGACCTCTCCTCATCATCATGGGATTGTCTGGTCTGTGGGCAGGTGAAAAATGGATTCCAAATCCAACCATGCATCTCCTTGGTGTAACATGGGTTATCATTTCAATGAAAATTCTGTACGGATTTGCACTCGATGTTCACCACTGGGGATGGTTGGATACCTCACCGCTCGGAGCAGACCTGTCGCTTGGCATCTTTTTACTCACGCTGATCGGATTCAACGTTCTAATCGCTCAACGTCACAACGACGATGCAATCGCTGCTCAGGCCACACTCGTCTTGCTCGCTCTTGGGAGCGCAACCGGCGCGCTGTACGATGAAATTGGAGTCGCTGGGATGATCCTCCTCGGAACGCTATCGATGCATGGGCTCGCTTTACATCGCCAATCGGGCAATCTTGCAAGTCTTGGAATTGCTGTGTCGTATCTTTGGATTGGGCTGCATGCTTTCTCAAATGAATGGTCGATTGCGAACATCGAGATTGTTTCCTTCGACGACGATTTGTTGTTGTTCATGCTGATGTTCGCCGTAACAGCAACCAATGCAGTCATCGCAACGCAATTCCACAAAGCAGACAATTGGTTCTCTGCTGCAGCCAAGGCGCTCGGCCTTGGTAAACCCGGATTGTGGGCCATTTCGGTTGGCCTTGGAATGATTGGAGCGTTGCTCTCAATCGCTGCAAACCGTGATGAAACTGGATACGCCTTGGCACAATTGCTGCTGCTCATGAGTGCCTTTGGTGGCTCTTACTTAGCCGTCCGTGGCGTTGAGTGGAAGCGACTTGCTCCATTTATTCTGTTTCCTGCACCGTTCCTGCTTATCCTTGTCATCCTCCTCAACCTCGAGGTGCTCACCATCAATGTTGCAAACTTAAGCGGTTACAGCATCTATGCAATTCTTACTGCGATTCTCACATCCGTTGCATTGTTGAGAAATCAACAAGCTGTTTCAGACCACGTATTGTGGGTTGGCGGCGTTGTTGTTGTTGTTCTTCTTACAATCCTCATACCTGCTGAATCGGATGGTTGGCGATTGCTGGTTTCTCAAGCATTGGTATGGCTGGGCCTGGCTTGGTTAGGCGTTCAACGACAATCTCCCTCGATATCTGGAGTAGCAGTTTTGATGCCTTGGGTTTGGCTGCTCATGTTTGCCACCGATGTTGAATCACGTATGTTTTCCAACGACTTCATTCCCGTTGCATTGGATGAACAACACGTTGGTGCATGGATGCTGTTGTTGATCGTCCAGCAACTCTACGTCAATCTTAGTCAAGGCCAAGCTACACTCAATCTTGCGGGTCGACTCGCAGGATTGAGCGAACTCGGTGCACGAGCACGGGACTCAGGATTGTTGCAATTATGGAATCTATCGTTCGTACTCTCGCTCATCTCCGTCTGGGGCATTGCACGAGTCGACGGTTTGCCCGCCTGGGGCCTTCTTGGTGTCATGGCCGCTATTCTCATCTTCCATGGAACATTGGTTGCCCTCGGTCAACATCGTGGACAACCGAGAACAATGTTGGTCGCATGGAGCATTTTCGGCCTTCACTTCGGTTGGAAATTTGGACACACCTCCATTTTTGCCGCAACCCTTGTCGCAGGGTGTTCGCTGATGCTCGTCCACACCGATCGATTCCTCGAGGACAAGAACAATGTCAAGCGGAACCAAACAAACAGCATCGTTACCTTGCAGCTTCTGGTGATGAGCACGTTGTTGGCCATTCCAGCTCTCCGGAACGAAGCATCGTTGGAGTTAACCAATTCCGATTGGTTCCCTCAGGGTGGCCAGGATGCGATGATGATGGGATTCATCTCACTGGGAACACTGTTCCATTACATGAGTCGTGTAACCAAAATGGACAAATTGCTGCCGCCAACGCTGGCAACGGTTGCGATGATCGGAATGATGCTGTTCACTGGTGTAACGCTTGAATTGCAATTGTTGACCACGATGGCATTGGTTAGCTTCGTTGCCTCTGGTGCCTATCTTGCTGTCCAGGGAGAGTGGCGTTCTGGCCTCCGCTCCGTCGCTCGACGAGATGAACGTATCCAAGAAATTGCAGCGAAACAACGTGTCCAAATCGCATACAATCAGACCGCAGAAGAAACCGGGGTCCAATTCATTGATCCAACCATGATTGAATTGGCTGAAAAGCAGAAAAAGCGAGCGAAACGAACCGGAACAACAGGGCAAATGGATCTCGAACTTGGCGATATTCAACATCGACCAAGCATCGTTCTCTCGTTCCTTGGGGTCACGATTTTTGCCTCTGTCTTCTTCGCTTACCTCAGCGGATCGGGCATCCTCGCATTGTTGTTGATGGGAGGTATTTCCTTCCTGTTCATCAGTCTTGCAAGGCTGCGTGCAGATTCGCTCAATTTACGACTCGTTGATGTTCTTGGTGTTGAGATACCAATCGCAATTGCCATGGCAGGATTGGTCTTGGTCCACCTCGCCTCAAGAATGACACAGGGAACGGTTTTCTTGGAAGAGCAATACGATTTGCTCACGCTACTTGCAGCCCTCGTCGCCATGGGAAGTTTCGCATTGGTCGGCCGGGATGACCTCGGCGTTCGAATACCGAACGTTCTCGACATGGTTGTAGGTTTGTTGGTTATCGATCGCCTGTTTGGCGTTCTTGCTGGAGGCGAACTACCGATTCCAACGCTCACAAATCCGCTTGAGTTTTACGACTTGGCGTGGACGATTCCGGTATTTGGAAACGAGCTTCTCCTCGTGCTTGCAGCCCTTCTCTGGGATTGGGTTGAGCGAGAGCGACAAAAGCGTGGATTGCAGGACCATCGTGGGGCTCTGGGTCGGATTTCATACGCTTTATCCATTCTGATTCTATCCTTCGGACCGGCCGCATTGTTGGCGTTAACTTTGATGCTCCTAAGGGGGTGGGAATGGAAACAACCTGCAGTCCTGATGATCGGTTTCATCGTCCTACCGTTAGCNTTGAATGAAACCGTTTGGTGGATTGAGCAAGAATTCAGCCTCACGCTGTTTGAGGTTTGGATGTCTTCCATCGCCATCGGTTTGATTGGTTTGTTGGCTGGGGGCGTTGCAACCTACACCGATCAAGGTCTGTGGATTTCAGCCTCGTTGTGGGTTGCTCAGGTTTTGTTCATCATCACAGGTGTCTTGTCACCCTCCTTGCTGTTGTTTGTTCTGCTGACGCTGGCCATGTCAACCACATCATGGGTCATCGGTGTGTTGACACTTCGCAGAGGTTGGCGAATCGTTGGTTTCCTCAACCTAGTGCTTGCATGGATTGTTGCCAGCGTTCTCATCTATCANGGAATGACGTCCATGGCTGCACTCGCTTTGTTGCTCGCAACAGCAACCCTGCTTGCCATCATTACCTACCTTACACAGTCCAGGGATGAATTGCTTGCTTCTCAATAAGCAACGGGATTAAAGGTCCGCAGCAAGAGATTCTGCACGGAACGCATCAACAACATTGCATCGAATCCGGGATCGGGTTCTGAAAACCGTAGACTAACGCTGGTCTTTTCTTGTGTGCCGCTGTTTCTCAACCCGAAGCTGACGTCCATCCCATTCAACCGACAGCGAATCAGCATCAAATTGGCCTCCCCTTCCAAGCCGGTTCGTTGCCATTCTGTGACATTTCCGGCTTGGTACAAATGCATTCGGACCATGGATTCAACCGTATCGGATAACTCGTTTTGACCGTCCCACATCCAACGATTTGGGTTTTTTACGCTCAGTCGTTTTTTCCAACCCTTCTGCATCGAATCCTCACCAACGCCTTGGAGGGCGAGCAATGCAACCAGCAGCGTCACTGAACCATCGCCAACGAGACTCCATTGGTTTGCGTTGCTTGGGTGTGGGGAAGGAAGAACAATGTGGCCTGAATCCTCGATACCGAAAAGCAGCGGCTGGTCTTCTTGCTCCGGCAAATAGGAACCAAGCGCATGCGACAACCATCGGTCACCAACTGCAGTCTCAAAGCCTTCCATTGTCGATTTCTCTTCTACGCTGGAGAGAAGACGCAGGTTCGATTCAATGCTCGCAGCGACTTTCCAAGGCTTTGGACAGGCCCGGAGAATTGCATCAGCGATATCATCACCGTCAACAACTTCGACCCCATCGCTGGTCTCTCTTGCAAGCAAACAGCGATCTCCATCGCCATCCAATGCAGCTCCCAAGATCGACCCCTCGCCTCGTGAGGAGAGTGACTGAATCAGCAAATGTCCGCTGCTTGCCGTTTCATCCCAAGTCCATGATTGACCGGGAGAAAGCTCGCCTGCGCCGCAACCCTCGTTCATTGCAGCGGCTTGACCACTGACTTCTTCGACATCAAGTCCCTGACTCTGCATCCAATTTGCTAGCCATGATGCAGCATAGCCTTTGGACGAATCCAGGCGAAGTTCAACGGCGGAGGATAATTCGTATTCAAACAGTGATTGGAACAAGTCCAACCTTCGCTCCAACCAATTCTGATGACTTACGGTGTGTTGTGCGTCGGGTTTCATCCATGCTTTTCGGTCCACTTCGTCAATTTCCCGATCTTCCTGCGAAAGTGAGTAAGCTGTCTCAGAAACAAGTGTTTCATACGCTGGCATGGATTTTCGGCCGTGTGCATCAAACACTTTGATTCCAGAATCCGTTACAGGATTGTGACTTGCAGTGATCATNCAACCCAGCCGAGCGCCTGTTTCAAGAACTGCATAATGAAGCATCGGCGTTGATGAACAGCCGATGTGCACGACTTCGCAATTCGAGGCATGGAAGCCCAGCGTCAACCATGCCGCTAGGTTCTCGTTGTGTGGGCGGTCGTCCCATCCAATGACAACTTGGCTGCCTTTCCCATCCTCTGGTAAACAACGACCGAGCGATTCTCCGAGCAGTTTCATCAACTGCGGTGTTAGGAGTCGCTCGTCAACAATTTGCTCAAGCGCTTCCTCATCATCGCACGCATCCAGAGAAACACGGCCACGAATTCCATCGGTTCCAAACAGATTGGTCATGGCCTTCCCTCATCGGAGTACGCTTCCACCAGGATGATAGCCGCTGACGGTCGTGTTTGGGTGTACCATGCTGGATTTGCCGAGAACGGTTCCAGGGTTTGTGACAGCATTGCATCCGAGTTGCGCATCATCTCCAAGGATGGCCCCAAACTTGCGCAAACCTGTTTCTCTGCGAACATCGTTGAGCCAGATTCCGATGTGTTTTCCATCGTTTCGTAAATTCGAGAGTTTGACGCCAGCACCAAGATTGGCGTTTGAACCCAGCACTGAGTCGCCAACATAGTTGAAGTGGGGTGCTTTTGCGCCTGGGAGGAACAAGGAATGTTTGGATTCGCTTGCATGACCAAGGAGGCTTCCCGACATCATCCACGTGTACTCTCGAACGTAGGCATGCGATCGAATTGTCGCATTTGTTTCAATCAAGCAAGGACCGATGAGATGAACGTGTGGCTCAATTGATGCTCCTTCTTGAACGTGGACGGGGCCGTTTCGTTCATCGATGGTCACGTACTCCACTCCCGCTGGATGGTTTGATCCAAGTTCTGCCAACTTGGCATCGATTTGCTGTTTGAGGCCGGATGGGTTGTTCGGATTCAACAACGACCAGACTGGTTCTGTTTGATTCATCATGCTGCGAGCAGCATCGGATGAAAAAAGAGCCTCAGGTTTGACACCGGCTGGCCAGTCCATGGAGGTTCGACGGACCTCGTCACATTGAATGTTTGGTCAACCCATTGCGTGATAGATGCGCTTCCCTGTGGTCGCGTCAAGTTTGAACCCAATTCTGTTTTTCATGTACCTTGGGATGAAATATCCAATCTTTCGTGCCGTTAAACCATGATTTCTCATCTTTCGCTCATTGGATAGATAAGCAACGATGTCAGCTGCTGAGCAACCTGGCCGATCCTCGATGTAGGTTGCAATTTCTGCCTTGAGACGCTCCAATCGAGCGCTCTTTTGTGTCCCTTTTCCTTTCACTGCGGTCATGGTATATTCTTTGTTTGTTGAAGTATATGATACAATGATGGGATACCCGTGGGCGTCCCATGATTTTACCTGCAAAGGTTCATGAAAGGACGGTTGACCGAAAGTTCATGGGCGAAGTGAAAGCGGTCACAGATTCTGAGTTTGAAAGCACCCTGAATGACAACGAATGGGTTCTTGTCGATTTTTGGGCTGAGTGGTGCGGACCGTGCAAAGCAATTGCGCCGATATTGAACGATCTTGCGAGTGAGCGAGACATCCTGATTGCAAAGGTCGACACCGATTCAAACACCATGCATGCCGCTCGTCTTGGCGTGCGCGGTATTCCAGCATTGTTCCTGTTCCGTAACGGAACCATGGTCGACAACAAGAGCGGTATGATGACAAAGCCTGCATTGACAACTTGGGTTGACAATCACATGACTGCTGACGATTTCTGAATCACTCGATTCGTTTACGACGCTCTGTTTCGACTGATCCTACTTCACGAACGAGGCGTTCGCGCAGTGCTTCATGCAACCACATGCCTCGATCTAGTTCGATGAGTAGGCCGTAATCAATCAGACGCTGAGGAGGCGTTCCCTCCCAGTCCAAACTGTTTGCAAGCGCTTTCCATGGGATTGGCTTTTCTGCAACGGCAAGCGTTGCCAAGAGTTCGCGTTCATCCTTTGGAAGCGGTGCTAATATCTCCTCATCCAAGAACCGCAGCCAATCTTCATGCGTTGGTTTACCGTACAACTCAAGCATCTCAATCGCCAACGGATGGCCTCCTGTTCGCTCGTGGACATCGTTTGCATCAATGTCCTTTAGTTCAAGATCTTGCAACCATTGCGACGTTTCGTCCAACGTCAGGCCGGCCAAGGGCAACTCATCAACAATTTCACGTGTGTGGACATCCCTGCGATCATAAAAATCCAAAGATGTTCGAGAAATCAAAACAAATCGGAGCGGGGTTTTCTGTGAAATTTGCAGCAATGCTCCAAGGAGATTTTTCGATTCGGCTGCGATATGATGGACATCATCCAGGACAATCAGCCAGTAAGGTGGTGGTCCGCCCGGAGTAATTGAAAATCGTTCTCGGACGGTGTAAGCATCGGTCAAATATGCCAGCAAGCGTCGTCGCCATGTATCGACATCCAGTGGCGCTCCAGGCCGCAATGGAAGCGTTTCAATTAGGTTGTAAGGGTCATGCTTTTCGTCGATTCCAAATCGATGCAAGAGGCTGACTGCAAGACCAACTTCTCGATCCCAAGGCTGACACGGATACCAGCAGATGGAGAGATTGGGTTGTTTGTCTTGCTTTCCAGCAAGCCACTCTGCTACGAGGGTTGACTTACCAATACCAGCGATTCCTGATACGATAGCGAATGCAGACCTGCCTTCAAACCACTCATCAAGTCGATTCAGTTCTTCATCCCGCCCACGTACTTTTCTCGTTTGAGGCGCACTCGTGTGGTAGGTCGCATGGACACCAGCAAGCGGTTGAAGCCGTCCAGGTGGTGGAGGCGAGTCTTCGTCGTCTTGCTGTTTGATCAATCCAAACCGAATGTCACCCCACGTCAAGACACCTTCGTGTTGTGCGTGCAAGAGGACTTGCAAAAGGGACATATCCGATGCTAATCGATCGGCGGCATCTTTGGATTCGATTTCGAGAAGCTGTCCGCCCTTATCGCGAACCAAGACTTTGGTTTCTCCAAGTTTGCTGGTTCGCAATTTTGCCATATCGCGACCTTCCTCGGTCAATTGCCATGTTTTCTGTCGCCGATCATCGTTTTGGATGGAGCGCGTATGTTCACTTACCCATCCCTTTCGAACAAGGTTTCGCATCGTGCGACTTACATTTGGAGG
>FUFK010043623.1_pt1 | contig 14359 bp, 36 predicted proteins | sample 1021851 | NCBI WGS metagenome assembly FUFK01 (sample SAMEA51879418, study PRJEB19060) | metagenome | reverse complement strand
TTAAGAAAGGAAAGCAAAATGACAGACATAGCAAGTGCAATCAAAGCTCTCAAATCAGATGCAGAGTTTGTGGTAACAGGAGAACCTAGCAGTCAAGCTGAGTACGAAGCTAATGTAAAATATGTAACTGGTGCAGATGAAAATGGTACAGCTGTTTTCGGACCACAGTTATTTACATGGGCAGAAGTATCAGCAAAGAAAGCTGAGTTACAGACTGAATACGACAACAATCAGTATCAAAGAGATAGAGCTTCTGAGTACCCATCATGGCAAGATCAGTTAGATGATATCTTCCATAATGGTATTGATGGTTGGAAAACAACTATTCAGGCAGTCATAANAGCANATAATCCAAAGGAGTAAACAATGTGTGAATATTGTAATGGCGAATGTGTATGTAGGTAATGCCTAGTCTATCTGAAAAGACAGAAATAGGCTTACCTATAAAGAATCTTTTAGGTTTATTAGGTGCAGTAGCAACTGCTGTATGGGCATATTTCGGTATTTTAGAAAGACTAAATACTATCGAAACTAGGCAAACATTATTTGAAGCTGATCTAGTAAAAGCTGCTGACCAAACTCCTGTAGATCAGGAACAGTATATGCTACTAGAATTTGTATCAGAACAAGTAGAAGATATATCTGATGATTTAGAAGATATGAGCCACAACAAAGTTAATATAACAAGATTACAAACTGATATGGAAAAAGCATTGAAAGATATAGAAGCACTAAAAGATAAAGTAAGAAACAATGGTAACTAAAGTAATTATAGCATTATTATTATTCTCTGGTGGTACTATGATAGAACATACTGTTACTAATGGTGTCAAAGATTGTCTTGAAAAGAAAAGAATTATGACACGGAATATGCAATCTGATACAGCAAGAATAGAATGTGTACGAGTAGAAGCACAGATAGAAACTATAGAAGGTGTTGAATTTATTAGATCAATGAGTAAAGTAAAGTAATGACTGAACATGAAAAAGAAGTTAATAAATGGCGTAAAGAAGCCAGAGCTAATAAAAGGCAAACAACAAAATTACAAAAGGTAATTGATGAGCAAGAGATATTTATTACTTACCTAACAAAAAAGATATTAAGACTAACTGAAGAAGAAGAAATGAATATGCACCTAACAACAGAACTTAATAAATTTAAGAATCTAAATCTATCACAAAAAATAGAGAGTATGGACAATGCCAAGTCAGTCGGAGAAAATAAATAAATTAGAAAAAGATATCCTGTTAATAAAAAAGGATATCGAGATTATCAAATCTAATCACCTCAAACATATAGAGCAAGATCTGGGTATGATTAAGAAAGTCATGTGGTCTGTAGGTTTTCTTGTATTCTCAAACCTATTAGCACTAATAATAACCCAGATAAAATGAAGTTTTTTGTAGTTATTATATTCTGTGTTCAATCACTAACGACATCCCTTGAAAACACTTGTGTAGTAGAACCCCTAGAAGTTGAGTTTGACAATGTACAACAATGCCTTGCACATGTGGATAACTTTAGATACAGTATCAGAAATAACAAAGATTTGCATGTATCAGGATTCTGTACACAAAAACAAGTAGATGCCATTTGAGGAACTAAAAGAACGGATAAAGAAACACGAAGGCTATAGAGTTGATGTCTATAAGTGTTCGGAAGGTTTTGATACTGGTGGCTATGGTCACAAGATAATACCTGGAGAAGAGATCCCCACTACTGAAGAAGGTTGGAATAAACTATTTGAAAAAGATTTCCAAACTGCGTGTGAAGGCGCTGACAATATACTCGGTGATTGTGATATAGATATTGTTGCAAGAGAAGTAATTATAGAAATGGTTTACCAAATGGGTGAAGGTGGTGTATCTAAATTCAAAGGTATGCTTTCAGCATTACAAGAAGAACGATATACAGATGCATCTGATGAGATGATTGATTCTCTTTGGTATCGTCAAACACCGAATAGAGCTTCGGAATTAGCTCTGATTATGAGGGAGATAGATGTTGCTTAATATGTTAGGACCTATTGCTGGTGCTGTATTTAAAACTATAGACAAAGTAGTAGACAATAAAGGTGAAGCTGAGAAGCTTAAAGCTAAAGTCCAGGAGAAGATTATATCTGGTGAACTAGCAGAACTAGAAGGTGCTGCTAAAATTATACAAACAGAAGCACAAGGTGGTTTTCTACAAAGAAATTGGCGACCGATTATGATGTTGGTCTTTGCTGGTTTGATGGTTGCCCATTGGTTCGGTTATACTGCACCTAATATTCCAGAATCTGTACAAAACTCTCTACTAAATATTATCTTAGTAGGTATCGGAGGATATACTATTGGTAGATCAGGTGAAAAGATCGCAGACAAGTTTAAAAAAGAGAAGTAGATCATACACGAAGAAATTTAAAGATAGTCCTACAGTCCTTAAAACAGGAAATATGGACAAAATTTTAGTGATTTCTGATCTACATATACCATATCACCACCCTGATAGCTTTTCTTTCCTAAACAAACTAAAAACTAGGTATTCTTGGGATAAAGTTATAAACATAGGGGATGAGATGGATTGGCACTCTATTAATGTTAGTCATGTTATCAATCCAGATCTGCCTTCTGCTGCTGATGAACTAGAAGTCGGTAAGTTCTGGATGAAAAAACTAGAGAAGATGTATCCAGATATGCTATTACTAGAATCTAATCATGGATCTATGGTTCTGCGCAGAGCTATGGCAAAAGGAATGTCTAAGTTCTTCTTAAAAGATTACAATGAGATACTTGATGTATCATCTCGGTGGAAATGGAAAGAGTACCATTGGGAAAATAATCAATTAGGTAGAATATACTTTGCACACCAAGTATCTAAGAATATTGTAAAGTCAGTACAACTTATGTCGGCTTCGGTGTGTCAAGGACACTATCATACCCAATCAAATATAGAGTATGTCGGAAACGACTTTCATTTGAACTGGGGTATGTCTGTAGGTTGTCTTGTAAACAAGACATCTTTAGCTATGGCTTATATGAAAATCAATGTAGCCAAACCAATACTATCTTGTGGTTGCATCATAAATGGTGTACCATACTTAATACCAATGTTATTAAGGAAGGATGGTTCTTGGGATGGGCAAATATACATCTAAAGAAAAAAAATATTTTAATAAAATAATCCAGCATGGATGTTGCATACCAGGTTGTACATCAAATACACCAATGAATGTCCATCACTTACGAGGTTCTCAGGTTCAATTTAAAAGATCTAATCAGCTTGTAGTACCTTTATGTTTTGAACATCATTCGGAACTGACATGGGGTAAGTATAAACCAGAACATAGGTTTTGGGAATACTATGATTTAGATGCGTTAGAATATGCTAATGAACTGTATGATTTGTACTCTCAACAACATTAATACTCTTAACCTTTTTCATAATAGATCTACCAATATTCTTAGTGCTTTTCTCACCAGTTAGGTGCATAGCAACTACTGCATAAGCACAGAATATAGTATCTGCGTCATACCCAAACTGCTTTAGATATGTAGTATAATCAGTTAAGGTTTCTATTAACTCATCAAGTTGAGATTTAAGTACCATGTATTATATATATGGCTTTGTTTATATTGTGTCAATTCACAAACCTGGAATAAATTTAATCGGTTTTCCAGGATGACTGCGTTATCCTTTGTCCGAACCATATCATATATTAGGTAAGGGCGATATCTTTATTAAGGCGGCAACCTTACCTAAACTGAATTCGCTGAAGGCGTGGGATTAGTTTCTCACCCACAAGCTTTCGACTACAGATAGACTGTTCTCAATGTCTACTTACAACCACCCTTGATTACCTCAGGCATTTGCCCATACTTCATCTCAAGTGTACTTTACCCCTCTGTTAAAGAGTTGTTCAGTCAGCCGATACCGAGAGCTACTCAGTATCACGAAACTTTCTGTGTAGGCGTGTAGCCACCAGCTTTAGCTTTACGCTTACTACCTTATGTCTTTCCTACACAGTTCCATACGGAAACTTTAAAATGGTATATCAGGAACATCATCATCAGGTAATGAATCACCATTGATATTCTCAATAGTGTTGTCTACCTTACTGCCCTGTTTACCACCTAACATCTTCATAACACCAGAGAATCTTGGTATTAGTATTGATGTATTATATCTTTTGTTACCACTACTATCAGTATACTGTGATACATCTATCTGACCTTCTAGGTATAATAGAGTACCTTTGTTTACATAGTTCTTGATAGTCTTACACAAGTTAGAATCAAATGTTACAACCTTGTGCCATGTAGTTTTATCAGTCATTTGCTGAGTGTCTTTATCTCTAACTTTCTCAGTAGTAGCGATAGACATGATAGCCATCTCACCTGACTTGATAGTTTTGATCTCTGGATCTGTACCAGTTCTACCTACAAGTATTACTTTGTTAATCATACATTTACCTCCTGTACTTTTGATTTATCAACAACACCTTTGTATTTTTCTTCTAGTTGTTTGACATATTTGTTTGAATCAAACATACCCATGAATACATCAGCATTGAATCCTAGATGTGATATTGCTTTTGTAAGAGCATCTGTTAGTGCCTTCTTAGGTGCATCATCATCAACTCTACCCTTTGCATCTACCAATAGATTACAACCTCTTACTGGTCCATACATAGCATTTCTGTTAGATATCCATATAGATACATCTGCAAATTGAAATGCTTTCTCACCAACTGTCAGAGTACTGTAACTAACATCATACCCCCAACCAGTGCCAACTGGTCCGAATAATTCTGTAGCTCGTCTGATTTGATAGTGAGCATCAATAGAAGTAAAACTCCTAGCTCCAAAGGATACTTTCTTAGTGAAGCGTGGATCAGTTTCTTTAGCTTGATCCCATATAGCCAAATTCTTGTTTTGTATCTCATCCATTATATAACCTCCTCAATAGATTGAAAATCGACATAGTCATCTGGTGCTACGCCTTGTATCATATGATTGTTCCAAAAGCACCACTCTGCATTGAGTAGTTGTTTCTGAAATTTTTTGTCTTGTTCAATGAGAAATGATTTCCATCTCACATTACCAAATATTACTGATAACCAAGCATATTTTAGTCTTGCTACCATCATATAGTGTTGCACTTGTGCATAATATTTCTCTATGATTGTATCTTCTTTAGTCATCATGTTTGTATGTTTAGCCTCAAAGATACCCATAGGTTTTAGTGTATCTTGATTGAGTACATAACCATCTATGTTTGCTAGTATGTAATCATACTTCTTGTGCATCAAAGTATAATCACATTCTTGTACAGGGAATGTAGTAAGTGCAGAGAACCATTCTCTGTTGAATGATTCGGTGTGTATACCTAGTTGTACTGGTAGTGTAAATGAAAGATCTTCTTGTTCTACCAAACCTTGTTTGATTTCATAAAGCTCTTTCCACTTACCAGCAACAATCATGTTGGCATCACTTCCTCCGATCCCTGAGTTTCTGTCTATAACTTTCTTTTGACTGTGTATATTCATTTACCTTCCTCTCAACTATAGCTTCGATATCAGATTTTTTTTTCCAAAGAGCATCAGCTAATCTTTTTGCTGACGGATCTCCATTAATTAATCCTTCTCGCAATCTGTATTCTACATCACGATCAAACCAAACTCTAGCTAAATATGTAACTCTTTTGATCCACCATCTTTTTCTTTGAACAGGATCTGCAAGATTATATTTAGTTGGTTTCTTTCTTAGCTTTTTATTTCTTGCAAAAGATTTTATTGCATCATTTACTTTCATAGTAGTTTATCAATCTGTCTATGTACCATCTAGCTTTTCTTAAATCTTGTGATGGTTTATCTGGATTCTTATGTCTGTTACGAATAACATACTTAATGATATTAGCTTCATGGTGATTGAGATCGAACTGTTCTATGATCTCAATGACTTGAATCTTAGGACCAATATAATATCCAGGATCAATGTGATTTACTTTTCTTGCCATATAACCTCCTATTGTAACAACGAATACAAGTATACAGTTTATAATCTATAAGCATGGCTTTTGTCCATAGCTTACCACACTCTAAACATCTTTCTTTTTCAAGCATCTGTTTAGGTACATATCCTCGCTTTGCCATTATACCTCCTTGTGGAGGGCAACCATGCGGAGGAAGGAGATCATATAATATGAAGATCGATTGCCCTCTATTCTGTTTTAGTGAAACCACTTGCAGTTTGCAACCTTTCTTTCACGATCATACCTAGTATTTATTGAATCACTTGGATAATGTGTACTCCAATGTGTCATAGCCTGGTATGCACTAAACTTGTTTGTACCAAACTGTCTTGAATAATTGTCGTAGTATTCATCCAAGATATAGCCTCTGTGTCTTTGATTGACATGGCTTTTGTCTTGTTCAGTTGGTTGTAAACATAACTGATCTACTTGATATTCAAGTTCATTGTTGTCTACTGGAATAGATGACCACTTCTCCATTGTATTAGATACAGTTCGTAGTCTGTCATTGACATCAAATGTATTTGGTCTTTCAAATGTAACATCTTTGTTACCTTTGTGTTGTGATGATATACGAACATCCCATAGTGGTGATTTCAAACCATTCAAACACAACATGAAATAGTATCCAAGATCAAATGTCAGCTGCCTCATACCATTGTAACTGTTATGAAGTATAGCTTCTAAAGTAATAAAAGAACCTTTGTATGGTACAGAATATGCTGGTAGTCTAAAGTGTATTGCCATCAATGCACCATTGTTAGACATCCTGTAATTTTCTGTCATATCATCAGTATGAAAATGATTACTAAGATAATCATATGCTAATTCATACGACTGTTGATGTGTGATAACTTTGTATGAATCTTTGTGTATAGCAATCAACTCGTTGGTATCATCACGAACCAACTGTTTGTAGCCAGGTATCTTAGTCTGGTGTTGATTGTATACTTCTTCACTTCGAACTGCGAAGTCTAATTGTTCTGGTAACATAGTTCCCCCTAACTTACCGATATTGTTATTTTATCTTTTTCGCTGATAATACCATCAGCAAATTCTATTTCAATCTTATCAATACCTCTGTGGTCATGGTGTTGATACTCTGATTCATCAGTAGTACTGTGAAATACTTTTGATTGAAATACAATCTTAGCATTTGGAGATATCCTGTTTATCTTACACATGATATCTTTGAATGTTTCTGCGTTACACCTCATATAGTTCTTCCTTTCCATAATAATCTTTGGGTAGTTGAAAACCCTTGATAATCCTTGTTTGTAGAGCTTTGAACATCAAGTTCTCTACTTCTTTTCTGCCTACAGTCATAGCTGAACTCTTTGAATCCCAATCGCTTTTGACTTGTGGACCTAGTACACTATCATCAACTGTCAATCTCCATTTAGTAATACTGTGCTTGAAGTTTGATTTTACTTTTACAATGTTCACAATTATTACTTGATCTTGACCATATGGTATTGTTGCTTGGTAATGTCCTGGTCTAATACATCTCATATTTACCTCCTATCTGGTTTCAAATTTTAACTCCTCTAATTGTTTTAACCAACCTTCTACAGTTGTAATATCTTTTGCTATAGCAGTTCTTAGTTTCTCAAACTCCTCTAGCATTTCATTCTCTATTAAAAACAAATCATCTAACTGATCTAGTGCAGTTGATTTACTGAAATGTTTTATTGCATCTCTTGTTGCTATTCTTTGATCCCATAGTCTTGCTTTTAGCACTTTCAAACCTTCGGTATTCATCATTATATACTCCTATCTTGCCTTCTCCAAAGCATACATCACATTCTTCTGATGCTTCTGGATTGTTTACATCTATTATTACTCCAAGTCCTAGACATCTAAAACATCTACGGAATGTATGGTGGACTGTTGTCATGTTCAAACCTTTCTCTGACCATCTCTCTGATCTCTGGAACATATATAAGTTTAACTCCATCATATAGCATATGCTCTACACATTTGTTTTCTAAGTCCTGATAATTATTACAATGCTCATAGTATTTTGTGTATATAACATCAAACCTATCCAGCTCATCTTGTGTGAAACTGTCTTGTGGTTCTGGTAGCTGCATGTGTTTCTCCTTTCTTATAAAAATTCAAAATGTCGGTTTCGGTGATTACACCTCTCACAACCAGTCTAGTCAGACTGGTCATCATGCTTTGTTACTGCACGATAGAACATGAAAGTAGCAACGATACTACCCATGAATGATATACACATAAGTGATAGTACTATGATACCCAATAGCATTAGTATTGTTTCCATTACTTCTTCCTTTTCTTGCGATCATTGATGATTGCTTTTGTTAGATTGTTAGATACCCATACAATGAATATCCAAATAGGTGCTGCAATAACTGATAGGATAAGTGTAGGATTTAGTCCTAGTATCATCCACATCATTACAAGACCACCACCAATAGATAGATACATCAATACAAATGTACCAATGTACTCTGATCTATCTTGGAATTTTAGTCCAGCTACTCCGTTGATTACTGACATGAATACTTTTCTTATCATTTTGAAAAGGTAATCTATCAATCCAATAGTTTGTCTGTGCATACTTGCCTCCTTTGTACATCACATAGACTGTGATAATTAGTATTAGTATCATTCGGTGATTCCATACTCCCTCCTGTTTGGGGGGGGTACTATACCCCCTGCCCTACCAATGTGTTGATATCTGCATTGAGTATCTTGTCTGCATACTCTTCATGCTCCTCATCTGTTGGTTGTCTTAGTTTAGATGGTGTAGCTTTGGTTTTGTTTTTGGTATCCAATGCTTGTTCCCATGATTCACCATAGATCATTTCAAATCTATTTGACCAGGCATCTAGTCTGTTTGTCCAATAGTCTGCTAGGTCAGACCATCCTCTGAATGTTGCCACTCTGTCATAGTCTTGTTGCTGACCAATCTCTGTGACTGTATCCACACGATCATCATTTGCTTTAGTCAATGCTCTTTTAGCTTGATCTGCTCTTGAACTAGCATTGTTCATACCAGTTCTTGCTCCTAGACATTCATACATGATACTGTCTTTGCACCATCCTTGCATGAATGCACTATCTTGTACTGGATACATTGTATCAAATACCTGATACATATCCTGCTTACTAGCATCATTGATACTTTGTAAGTCGTTAGTTTGTATTCTCCACTCAGTCATTATACTACCTCCAAGTCTGTGTTGAGTTCGTCAAAGTTATAGTCATCCATTTGCATTGATAACCATTGTGCTTCTGCTCTACATGCTTCTGCACTATCTTGATCTCCTTCTAGTTCTGCCATCTTGGCTTCATCTAGTAGTTCATGTATTTTTGCTTCATAGTCCATTATTCGATCTCCTTCATATTGATTGATATGTCCATCAAGTATTGTCCATCCTCATTGTCCATTTGTACTGTAATGTTCCATGAGTTCCTTGATCCTCCTTCTCCAATGATTACTCCATTGTTTCCTTCTTTGTTGTACCAGAAGTCATATCCATACTTGTTCTCAACAAGTTGTTTTATAGCTTCTGATACTTTACCCATATGACGGTACTGATTACCTAGATTTGACATGATAGATCTCCTTTCGATCTCTGAATATGCCTACTCGTCACCACAGATATATCGTTCTGATATACTGCTAGATCGTAGTTGCACTACTTTGTGCGACTAGGAGTGCAGTATTCAGGTTGTATATCTGATGGTAGTTCGTGTGGGTACTACGCTGATTTGATTAGATAGCTGATACACACGAATAGAGCATATTCTGAGAGAGAAAAAAATAAATATTGGGTTGCCTACTTTGTGAGCCTGACGAACAAATGATAGTAGCTCTTACACGATTTTTCGTGTTAGAGATACATTGGGAGTAGGTCAATATTTATTTACAATTTTTTACTTGACATGGTTACGGAGGGTGGAGTATCTATCGTAAATGGCAAGAACACAATTAGGCAAGAAAGACGGACTGACATACAAACAAAGGCAGCTGGTTGATACCCTCGTAGCNAGTAATTGCACCATAACCGAAGCAAGTCAAAAGGCAGGATATGCAAAGGGAGAAGCTGGTAGAGTAATAGCTAGTAGGACACTACGATTGCCAAAGGTACAAGCATACCTTATGCAAGAAGTATCCAACAAGTTAGGGCTAGGTTCTGTCCACGCATCCTCAACATTACTACACCTTATACAAAATGGTAAGTCTGAGTATGTTAGACTAGAAGCATCAAAGGATCTATTAGATAGGATCGGAATGAAAGCTCCTGACAAGGTACAGCATAATCTGTCAGGAAATGTACAGATCAAAATAGATCTAGACTAGCGAGGTAGGGGGGTTAGAAAATAGGGCGAAGCATAAGTAATAACCACCTCTACACACAACATAGTTGAAAAAAGCACTTCAAAAAAATATTTTTTATAGTAAGGTTCGAGCATGGCAGATCCTAGACTAAAGAGAGCAGGAGTAAGTGGTTATAATAAACCAAAGAGAACTCCAGGTCATAAAACCAAATCACACATAGTAGTTGCTAAGTCTGGCAATAAAATCAAAACAATAAGGTTTGGGCAACAGGGTAAAACAGGAGATAGAACTATGACAAAGAGAGCAAAGTCTTTTAAGGCAAGACACGCAAAGAATATAGCCAAAGGTAATATGTCAGCAGCATATTGGGCAAACAAGGTGAAGTGGTGAGTACAGTTAATAAAGCTGGTAACTATACAAAGCCAGGCATGAGGAAAAGAATATTTAATAGAATTAAAGCTGGTGGAAAAGGTGGGAAACCTGGACAATGGAGTGCAAGGAAGGCGCAAATGTTAGCACTAGCTTATAAGAAAGCAGGAGGTGGTTATAAATGATGAAGTCTGTTAAAGCTCCAGCTGGTTTTCATTGGATGAAAACAAAGAATGGTGGATACAAGCTAATGAAGCATAGTGGTCCATTCAAAGCACATAAAGGTGCTAGTCTAACTGCAAAATTTAATATACAAAAGAAACATGGCTCTAGCTAAATCACAACGCAGTTTAAAAGCGTGGACTAAACAGAAGTGGCGTACAAAGTCAGGAAAGCCATCTGCTAAGACTGGTGAAAGATATTTACCAGAGGCAGCAATAAAGGCACTTACTCCTGAAGAGTATGCTAGAACAACTAGAGCTAAACGAAAGGGTAGTAGAAAAGGGAAGCAGTTTGTAAAGCAACCTAAGTCTATTGCAGCAAAAACAAGAGCATATAGGAGAGTAAGCTAATGTATCATGGTATGAAAAAAACCAATGGATCTAAAAAGTTAAAAGGTAAACAAAAGAACTTACCAGCAGCTTTAAAGAAAAAGATCATGGCAAGTAAAAAGAAAAAGTAAGGAGTATATTATGTTTGAACCAATACTAGATCGTTGGGATCGTTTAAACAAAAAAGGTAAAGGTATTGTTATAGCTATCTTAGTTGTAGCTATAATAGCTATTGCTAAAGCTGTATGACACAGCAATACGCACAAGATGAGATATCTTTTCAAGATCGTATGAGATTAAGAAAGATAGTAAAGAAAGTGCATTTTGCACACTATCCAAAAGATCTTATTACAGATAAAGAAGCAGATCTTTTTATAGAATCATTACTACCTGAAACTATTTATAAGTTAATAAAAGCTGGTATTGATTCCAATAATGTGTGAGTGGACTAAACTATAAAGCACCTGGAGAAGTTATCAAAACCTTTATGAAGGATGATAGCTTCTTTAGAGGTGTACGAGGTCCAGTAGGATCAGGTAAATCAGTATCTTGTTGCATAGAGATATTTAGAAGAGCTGCCAAACAAGAACCATCTCCTGATGGTAAAAGAAAGTCTAGATGGGCAGTAATCAGAAATACAAACCCTCAGTTAAAAACCACTACCATGAAAACATGGTTAGATTGGTTTCCAGAAAATATATTCGGTAATTTTACTTATTCAGTACCATTTACTCACAATATACAAATCAATGATATAGAGTTAGAAGTAATATTTTTAGCACTAGATAGACCAGAGGATGTAAAGAAACTACTATCATTAGAACTAACAGGAGTATGGATTAATGAAGCTAGAGAGATTCCTAAGTCTATTGTAGATGCTTGTACTATGCGTGTAGGTAGATATCCAGCAGTCAAAGATGGTGGACCTACATGGTATGGTGTTATAGCAGATACCAATGCACCAGATGAAGATCATTGGTGGTCTATTATGTCAGGGGAAGTACCAGTACCAGATCATATGAATCAAGAAGAATCTTTGATGTTAGTCAAGCCTGACAACTGGAAGTTTTTTGTACAACCACCTGGAATGATAGAACTAAAAGAAGATGATAAGATCAAGGGGTACGACATCAATACGACAGCAGAAAATATTAAGAATGTAACAGAAAATTATTATCCTAATATTATTAGAGGTAAATCAAAGTCATGGATAGATGTATATGTACTCAATAGATTAGGAACTATTGAAGATGGTAAGTTAGTATATGGTTCATTTAGAGAAGATACACACATAGCTGATGAAGATATAAATTTTGCAGATACTACAGTATACATAGGTTTAGACTTTGGACTAACACCATCAGCTGTATTTGGTCAAAGGCTACCTGATGGTAGATGGATTATAAATCATGAGTTAGTTTGTTTTGATATTGGTACAGTTAAGTTTAGCGAAATGCTGAAACATGAAATAATAAAGCATTGTGCAGATAAAGATTTAAAAATATTTGGTGATCCAGCTGGAGATTTTAGGGCGCAAACAGATGAAACTACTCCTTTTCAGATACTTAGACAGCAAGGTATCCAAGCCTTTCCAGCTCCATCAAATGATGTATCTCTACGAATAGAATCAGTAGAAGCTGCATTAAATAGGATGGTTGATGGTAAGTCTGGTTTCTTACTATCGCCATCCTGTAAACAACTAAGAAAAGGCTTTCTTGGTGGATACCACTACAGAAGAATACAAACATCAGGAGAAAGGTATGAAGATAGACCAAATAAGAACAAATACTCTCATGTCCATGATGCACTACAGTATTTGATGCTAGGTGCAGGAGAAGGTAGATCTTTGACAGTTGGACCNCAAAAGAAGAGTGTTACAAATGTTTACAAAACTTGGAATCTTTATGATAGGGGATCTGTAAATAAACGAGGTAAATGGGATATTTTCCGAAAGAATGGTTAGTATTTTTCTATGATCCACCTTTAGAATCTTGGTATCATAGATTTAGAAGGGGAGGCATGGCTCATTGTGGTATGTTTGCATATGACCACACTAAGAATGTTTGGATTATAATAGAACATATACACAAAAGATTAGATGTAAAAGTTTTATCAGGAGAAGAAATTAGTTATGTAATTCAATATGTATTACAAAACAAAGGAGTTATTCTTAAGTGTCCATTACAAAGAAATAAGTTTAAATTATTTCAGGGAGCATGGCTTAGAGAAAATAGTTGCGTAACTGTAATAATGAGAGTATTAGGTATAAATAGGTTGATTATAACACCTTATGGGTTATATAAATACTTAGTAGATAACGGATGTAAAAAATGGGAATATTTAGAACACCAAAATATAGAAAATCAGCAGCAGAAATAGCTATGGAAGAACAAATGGAACAAGATCGTATAGATGCTGAAAAAGAAAAAGAAAGATTAATAGCAGAAGAAAAAAGATATAAAAAAAGATTTGGTAAAGGAATGATTGGTGTGAGATCGTTATTTACAAAAGCTGGTGGAAGTGGTTTTTTTAGTGATGGAGAACAAACATAATGGGTTCACAAAATTCAGCATCAGGTCCAGGTGGTAATCAAAGTTCTGTACCAGCAAAAAATAGATTTGGTAGTAGTGATGATGTAAATAGATCTATTGCAGAAAGAGCAAATAAAGCTGCTATGGATGCGTTAGATATACAAAAAACATATTCAGGTCCAAACAAAATGACAGTTACTGGTTATAGATCAGGAACTGGTAATCAAATGTATGGTTCTGAATTTAGCCAAGCAAGAAATAGATATTTAGAAAGTATTGGTGCAGGAACTATGTCATCTTCTGGAAGTTTTGTACCTGGAGTACAAACAGATAGTGGACTTTTATTTACTTCTGCAAACAGAGATATTTATAATAGAACTAAATCAAAAGATATTCCTTTATCAAAACAAATGTTTGAAGCACAAAATAGATTTAAGTTAGGTGTTGCAGCAGTAGCAGCACTTGCAGGAGTACCTTTTATACCATCACAACTAGCATTATCATCACAAACACCATATCAACAATATGTAGATAGAAGAGAAAGTGGAGTTTTTAGTTATCAAAGTAATACACAACAAAA
>FUFK010038139.1_pt1 | contig 14361 bp, 11 predicted proteins | sample 1021851 | NCBI WGS metagenome assembly FUFK01 (sample SAMEA51879418, study PRJEB19060) | metagenome | reverse complement strand
AATCTTGATATGTATTTTCCATATATTAAAGAACGTAGTAGAATTAATTTATATTTCAATGAGCATAATATCAGACAGTTTAAAAAGAATTAAGCCATCACCAACAATTGCTGTCACCCAAAAAGCAAGAGAACTTAGAGCTGCAGGTAAAGATGTGATTGGCTTAGGGGCAGGAGAACCAGATTTTGATACCCCTGACAATATCAAAAGAGCAGCGATAAAAGCGATTAAAAAAGGGGACACTAAATATACTGCAGTCGATGGAACTCCTAATTTAAAAAAAGCAATAGTCTCAAAATTTAAAAGAGAGAATAAACTAAAATATTCAACTGACCAGATTACCGTTGGAACAGGTGGAAAACAGGTTCTGTATAATACTTTTATGGCAACCTTAAATAAAGGTGATGAGGTAATTATTCCTGCACCTTTTTGGGTTTCCTATCCTGATATGGTTTTACTAGCTGGGGGAAAACCAAAGATAGTTAAATGCACGGAGCAAGAGGGTTTTAAATTAACTCCAGCAAAATTAAAAAAAGCGATTACAAAAAAAACAAAATGGGTAATTATTAATTCTCCTTCAAATCCAACAGGGGCAGGTTATTCAAAAAGAGAAATACAAGATTTAGCAAAAGTTTTAATAAAGAATAAAAAAACTTATATTTTAAGTGATGATATTTATGAGCATGTTCGATATGATAACTTTAACTTTTTTACAATCGCACAAATTTCAAAACTAAAAGACAGAACACTTACCATGAATGGCGTAAGTAAATCGTATGCAATGACAGGCTGGAGAATAGGTTATGCTGCAGGTCCTAAAGATATTATTAAAGCTATCGGTAAAATTCAGTCACAATCAACCTCAAATCCGTCATCAATAAGCCAGGCTGCAGCAGTTGAGGCATTAAACGGAAAACAAGGGTTTATAAAAAGTAGAGCAAATGCATTTAAAGCAAGACGAAATTTTGTTGTGAAGAGTTTAAATGATATTAAAGGTATTAATTGTTTAAATCCTAATGGTGCATTTTATGTATTTCCAAGTTGTAAAGGCTTATTAAATAAAAAAACAAAATTGAAAACTGATACTGATTTTGTCCAAAAGTTACTTGAAAAAGAAAATGTAGCTGTTGTGCAGGGTTCTGCATTTGGTTTAGATGGATATTTTAGAATCTCTTACGCAACATCTATGCAAAACTTAAAAAAAGCTATGAATAGAATTAAATCTTTTTGCGAGTCTTTGAGTAGATAAATTTACTTTTGATCAAGAATTTTTTTTGCTGGATAAGTTTTTTTAATCCATGATTTTGGAATAGTGTTAAAACCTTTCAAAGCCGTAAAATATGCACCAATAAAATTTGCTCTAGAGCAATTACATCCGCCAGCCTTAATTGTTTTTAAAACAGCTTTCTTGTAATTTGATGAATTTAATATTGCATGAATTGAGCTATTAAAAGTTCCTGGATAACTGCAAGCCATGCCAAGCTTTTTAACAATAGCTGAATGTGATTTTGATTTAAATTTTTTTATTTTAGTTATGTCATTTATTATAATTTTGAAATTAGAATTTTTTCTAAACTTTTTAATAAATTCGTTGATTGGATTTTTAGCACCTTTTAAAGCTAGATCTATTAAATGAAATTTTGCCAAAGCATATTTACGACTTATCTTTGAAACAGTTACCAAAGAAATTATTTTTTCGATACTTTTGAAATCAAAACCGTATAAAAAGTATGGTAGACTTGCACAAAAACCATCAGACTCATTAACTTTAGTGCCGCCCGTTATTTTTTTTTTTAGTTTAATATTTTTAATCATTTCAATTACGTTTTGATGTATCCATGGTCCCTTAATTATGCCTCGCCAATCTTTTACTTTTCTGTACTTAGATCTTAGGCCTAAATTTTTCCAATAAATACTCCCAGGACCAAAATTTTTCATAATATTTTTTTTAAAACGTTGATTGATATTGTCATGACTTTCTAGCAATGTTTTAAACATGACCTGACCTATTTCATTGTACCCAGAGACTTTGCCTGTCTTGATATTATAAAAAGGACTTTTATTTTTTTTTAGAAAAGAAAAGTCTTTTCTTCCTTTTATATAAGAATTAAGTTTCTTTTGATTATAAACCCAATGCAACGGTCTTGCGGCTGCATCAGCAACAGTTGCTCCTAAGAATACATGTAAATTGTTCTTCACCTTAAAGGGATAAAAATTTTTCAGCCTCAAGAGCTGCCATACAGCCCATACCAGCTGCAGTCACTGCTTGTCTAAATGTTTTATCTTTAACGTCACCAGCAGCATAAACACCTGGAATATTAGTTTCTGTTGAATCTGGTTTGGTAATTAAATAACCTTCTTTATCCATTTGTAGCTGATCTTTAAATAGTTGTGTAGCTGGATCATGACCTATAGCAATAAAAACACCATCTAATTTAATTTCCTGAGTTTTATTTGTTTTAAGATTCTTTATTTTAATTCCTTTAACATTTTTGGGATCTTGATCTCCAACTACATCCTCGACTACAGAGTCCCAGATTATTTCAATTTTTTTATTTTCCATTAATTTTTTCTGAAGCATCTTTTCTGCTCTTAAACTGTTACGTCTGTGAATTAATTTTACTTTTGATGCAAACTTTGTCAGAAACATCGCCTCTTCTACAGCTGCATTACCTCCACCCACAACCGCTACCTCTTTGTCCTTAAAGAAAAAACCATCACAAGTAGCACAAGCTGAAACACCAAACCCTCTAAATTCTTGCTCAGATTTTAAATTTAACCATCTAGCTTGAGCACCTGTTGAAATAATAATACTTTCAGCTGTATATTTTTGACCAGTATCACCCATAGCTTCAAAAGGAGATGATTTTAAATTTACTGAACTTATATGATCCTCTATCATTTCAGTCCCAACTGCTTTTGCTTGTTCTTTCATCTGATCCATAAGCCATGGTCCTTGAATAACATCAGCAAACCCTGGATAATTTTCAACATCGGTTGTAGTGGTTAGTTGCCCACCAGGCTCTGAACCATAGACTAATATTGGATTAAGCATTGCTCTTGCGGCGTAAACGGCTGCAGTATATCCAGCAGGGCCTGACCCAATTATTAACACTTTTGTGTGTTTAGTTGGATTTTGACTCATATGAAAGCTATATAGTGATTAATGACTAAATTAAAAGGCTTATTATTGACCGAAGGTATGCATGGTATGATAAGCCAAGTTGAAGGTCTCGCAAAGTCTTTAAATTTAGATTTTATACACGAGAAAATTGAAATAAATAACTTCTGGAAATTGATACCACCTAAATTTACTCCAATTAAAAATTTTGTTTTTAAAAACAATATTGATGAAAATTTTGATATTGTTATTTCTTGCGGAAGAAAAAGTGTAATTCCCTCTATTTACTTAAAAAAAAAATTTAAAAATAAAATAATGAATATTCATATACAAGATCCAAAAGTATCATTAAAAAATTTTGATTTCATAATTGCACCTGAACATGACGGCTTAACAGGCTCAAATGTCTTAAACAGTAAAGGAGCAATTCATTATTTAAGAGATGATGAATTAAGTCAAAATATCGATTATTTGAAACCTCATATTAAAAAGGAAAAAATAGCTACCCTTATAATGGGGGGTCCTAATAAATATTATAATTTTGACGAAAAAAGCGTCGAACAAATATTTTTAAGAATTTACAACATCTTTATCAAAAAAAATTTTCAATTAATTTTTATTCCTTCTTTGAGAACTCCTCAAAATATTATAAATTTAGCAAAAAAATATTTTGACAAAAATCAATTGATCATCACTGAGGTTGATAAAAAAGCCTATTTATCTGCGCTAAAATTATCAAACCATATAATAGTAACATGTGACTCAACATCAATGATTTCTGAGGCAGCTATGACTGGTAAACCAATTTATGTTGCTCAAATGACGCCAGTGAAAAAAAATAGTAGATTTAGAAAATTTTTTGAATTATTTAAGTCTCTTAATATCATTAGGGATTTAGAAAATTCACTAGAGACATGGGATTATAATAAACTTAATGAAACTGATAGGATATCAGGATATATAAAAGAAAAATTAAAAAATTATGACTTTTCTTAATTCAATTAAAAATGAGTCAAAAAAATATGAAATTCCATTTGATCATTGGGAGTATAATAATCCTTTAACAGAAGGTGCAATCGAAGAAATTGTTAAAGCAGATATTCCAGATGTAAGTAAACATAATTTAGCATACGATGGTACTAGAGCAATTGATGGTGGGGGAGCTGAGTTTAGAAAAGGAATAGCATCAGGCGGGAAAGCAATAAAATTTAGATGTTTTGTATCAAAAGAAAACGCATCTCAATTTCCTAATCTTGTTAAATTTATAGATGAACTTCAATCTCAAGAAACCTATCAAACAATCTCCAAGATGATTAACAAAGATTTATCAAATTCATTCGTTAGAGTAGAGGTAATATGTGACAGAGAGGGATTTTGGCTTAAACCTCATTGTGATATCAAAGAAAAATTAATGTCAGGACTTATTTTTGTAAATAATAAGAATGAGTCTGAAGATTTAGGCACGGACTTTTATAATCAAAAATTAGAAAAGGTTAAAACAGTTCCATATAAGCATAATTCTGGTTATTTTTTTACCAGCGGCCCAAACACATGGCATGGAATGGAAAAAAAAAAAATTGTTAATGAAAGAAGATGTTTACAAGTCAATTATGTTACTTTCAAAACAGATTGGAAAGTAAAATAGTAAAATTCTTAAAGAAAATTTGAGTACAAACCTGCTATTGTTAATATAGCTAAAACGAAACAGACACCAGTTACTGCTTTTAGTTGATCATTATTTGATTTATCTGTGATTTTCCAAAACGTATTCGAATTTAAAACTAGATTTGTCTTATTGTTTTTTTCGTAATCAGTAGGAAAATCTATAATTTCTGCATTTAACAGATTTTTTTTACTATCAATCGCAGTTTCGATATATTGATGAATTTCTGAACTCATAATTGCAAATTAGATTTTCTAAATTTTTTTTAATTTTTGCAATTATGATTTGTATCATTTTGGGTTTTTTAATGTTTAAAATTTATCAAATATTAGGAGTAATTAAAAAATTTCAACTTTAAATTGAAATCTAATTTTTCTCTTGAAGTGCCTTAACTTCTAATTTTTTTGTTTTAAGGGATTTAATCCCTTCAATACATGCTAGCGCTGTAGACATGTTTGTACAATATGGAACTTTGTTTTTAAGAGTTGCTCTTCTCAACGCTATTGCATCATTAAGTCTATGTTCGCTATTGCCACCACCAGTGTTAATTACTAATGAAATTTTTTTTGAATTCAAAACGTCAACAATATGTGGTGATCCACTACTTACTTTATTAATTATACCACAGTTCATTCCATGTTTTTTTATATATTCAGCTGTACCTTTAGTTGCACAAAGTTTAAAACTTAACTTTATTAATTTTTTTGCAAGATCAATACCTTCATCTTTGTGGGAGTCTTTTAGTGATATAAAGGCAAGACCATTTGTTGGTAAAGAATTCGCTGAGGCTATTTGACTCTTAGCAAATGCCATACCAAAATTTGTATCAAAACCCATCACTTCACCAGTAGATTTCATCTCGGGACCTAAAAGTAAGTCACTATTTGGAAATTTATTAAAAGGAAATACAGCTTCTTTAACAGCATACATACCTTTAGATTTATCTTTTAAATCAAATTTTGATAATTTTTCACCAGCCATTACTCTTGATGCAATTTTAGCAAAAGGAAGACCTTTTGCTTTTGAAACGAAAGGCACAGTTCTACTTGCCCTAGGGTTTACTTCAATTACAAAAATTTCATCTTTCTTTATTGCAAATTGTATATTCATAAAACCCTTTACCTTTAACGCTAATGCTAGTTTTTTAGTTTGATTTTCAATTTTTTTAATTAAATAAGGTTTAATTGAAACCGGGGGAAGACTGCAGGCCGAGTCTCCAGAGTGAATACCTGCCTCCTCAATATGTTGCATTATACCAGCTACATGAACTTGTTTTCCATCTGATATTGCATCAACATCAACCTCCATTGCGTGATCAATAAACTTATCAATTAAAATTGGATTTTCTTCTGCAACTTTAAATGCTTCATCAACAAAGTTTCTTAGTTGACTTTTNTCATAAACAATCTCCATTGCTCTACCACCTAAAACATAAGATGGTCTGACTATTAATGGTAGACCGATATTCTCAGCAATTTTAATTGCTTCTTTTACTGTTTTTGCAATTCCACTCTCAGCCTGTTTAAGTTTTAACTTGTAAAGTAAATTTCTAAATCTATCTCTATCTTCAGCTAAATCAATTGATGTGTACTGTGTTCCTAAAATTGGAAGTTTGTTGTCATGCAAAAATTTCGCAAGTTTTATTGGAGTTTGACCGCCGAACTGTGCAATTATTCCAATCAAATTTCCTTTTTCTTTTTCTTTTTTAATTATGTTGAAAACATATTCTTCTTTTAGAGGTTCAAAATATAGTCGGTCACTAGTATCATAATCTGTTGAAACTGTTTCAGGATTGCAATTAACCATAATTGTTTCAAATCCAACTTCTTTTAATGAAAAACTCGCTTGGCAACAGCAGTAGTCAAATTCTATTCCTTGGCCTATCCTGTTAGGACCACCTCCCAAAATAATAATTTTTCTTTTTCCAGATGGATCAGCTTCACATTCTGAATTTATGGATAAATTTCGTTGATATGTTGAGTACATATAGGGTGTGAAAGATTTGAATTCAGCTGCACAAGTATCAACTTTTTTAAATACCGGTAAAATTTTAAGAGCAGTTCTTTTTCTTCTTACAATATCTTCGGATAAATTTGATAATTCTGCTAATTTTCTGTCAGAGAAGCCTATTGATTTAATTTTATTAAATTCACCAAAAATTTTTGGTAGACCTTTATTTTTAATTCTATTTTCACTTTCTACTATTTCTTTAATTTGCTCAAGAAACCATGGATCTATTTTTGACAACTTAAAAATTCTTTTTAAATTAATTTTTTTTCTTATTGCTTCAGCAACGAGTAAAAGTTTATTTGGTATATTTTCTCTAAGCTTTTTTTCTATCTGGTTTTTATTTAAATTAAATATTCTATCTAACCCTGAAAAACCTGTTTCTAAAGAAACTAGTGCTTTTTGAAAAGACTCTTTAAAGTTCCTTCCAATAGCCATAGCTTCACCAACTGATTTCATAGACGTACCCAAAGTGGCTGGAGATGTTGAGAATTTTTCAAAAGTAAATCTTGGAATTTTTGTCACAACATAATCAATACTAGGTTCAAATGAAGCAGGTGTCACTTTGGTAATTTCATTTTTTAACTCATCTAATGTGTAACCAATTGCGAGCTTAGCAGCAACTTTTGCTATAGGAAATCCAGTTGCTTTTGATGCAAGAGCAGATGATCTTGATACTCTAGGATTCATTTCAATTACTACCATTCGCCCATTTTTTGGATTGATAGCAAATTGAACATTTGATCCACCAGTCTCAACACCAATTTTTCTTAAACATGCAATAGAAGCATTTCTCATTACTTGATATTCTTTATCTGTCAAAGTAAGTGCTGGGGCGACTGTTACCGAATCTCCTGTATGAACTCCCATAGGATCAACATTTTCAATCGAGCAAATTATAATGCAGTTATCTTTTTTATCTCTTACAACTTCCATCTCAAATTCTTTCCAGCCCTCTAAACATTCTTCAACTAATACTTGGCTAACTGGAGATTCATGAAGCCCGTTTTTAATTATTTTTTGGTAATCCTTTTTATCTTTTGCTATACCACCACCAAGACCCCCAAGTGTAAATGCAGGCCTTATAATTGCAGGAAGACCAATTTTTTTTAAAACTTTTGATGCTTGTTTGATATTGTTAACTATTTCAGATTTAGGTAAATCCAGACCAATATCGATCATATTTTTTCTAAACTTCTTTCTATCCTCTGCATTTGCAATTGCTTTAGAGTTTGCTCCTATAAGCTCTATTTTGTATTTTTTTAAAATTCCCTTTTTCTCAGCTTCAATTGCAAGATTGAGAGCAGTTTGACCACCCATAGTTGGTAGAATTGCGTCTGGTCTTTCTTTTTTTACAATTTTTTCTAAAACTTCTAATGTTATTGGCTCTATATAAGTTTTATCTGCAACATCAGGATCAGTCATTATAGTTGCAGGATTTGAGTTAATTAAAATTACTTTATAACCCTCATCTTTTAAAGCTTTACAAGCTTGAGTACCTGAATAATCAAACTCACATGCTTGGCCAATTATTATAGGTCCAGCTCCCACAACTAATATTTTTTTGATATCACTTCTTTTTGGCATTTTTTTTTATGTTGTTTATAAACTCTTGAAATAAGTACACACTATCTTGAGGCCCAGGGTTTGACTCAGGATGATATTGAACTGAAAATACTGGTTTATTTTTTAATCTTATTCCTTCGATGGAATTATCAAATAGAGATTTATGAGTAATTTCAATTTTTTTTGGTAAATTATCCTCAACCACTACAAAACCATGATTTTGACTGGTGATTTCAATTTTATCATGGACTAAATTCTTGACAGGATGGTTTGCACCTCTGTGCCCCAGTTTCATTTTTTTTGTCTTTGCACCCAAAGCTAGCGCTAAAATTTGATGACCTAAACAAATTCCAAATATAGGAAGATTTTCTTTTATTAATTTATTTAGTATTTTTATTGCATATTTTCCTGTTGCCGCTGGATCACCAGGACCATTGGATAAAAAAACTCCATGTGGTTTAAGATTTAAAATTTTTTCCGCAGAGGTTTTGCAAGAAACAACAGTTACCTTACATTTGAAATCTGAAAAATATCTTAAAATATTTTTTTTAATTCCATAATCAATTGCAACTATATGAAAAGAATTTTTTTTATTCTTCTCGTATCCTGTTTCTTTTTTCCAAGTTTTAAGGCCTTTCCAAATATAGTTTTTTGAAGTCGTTACCGATTCTGCAAGGTCAAGATTTTTTAATCCACTCCATTTAATGGTTGAGTTCGTAAGTTTATTTATATTAAATTTCTTATTTTTTGAGTAAGAAATTGTTCCTTTAGGTGCTCCCTTATCTCTAATAAAATTTGTTAAACTTCTCGTATCTAGTCCAGTAATTCCAACAATTTTATTTTTTTTGAGCCAGGCATCTAAATGCAAAAATGCTCTATAATTCGAGGGAGACGTTATTTCAGAATTAAATATTACACCTCTTGCCCAAATTTTATCGGACTCAACATCTTCTTTATTGGTTCCAACGTTTCCAATGTGCGGGAAAGTGAAATTAATTATTTGGCCTGCATAGGATGGATCAGAAATTATCTCTTGATAACCAGTCAAAGAAGTATTAAAGCAGACCTCACCAGTAGCTTCGCCCTGATAGCCTATTCCAATCCCTTTAAAAATCTTTCTATTTTCAAGAACTAAAATACCTGTATGAAATTGTGATTTTTTTGAGTTTGTTTTTTTTACTTTTTTTGTCAATTACAACTCATAAGTTAAAGGTTAATACAATAATTGCTTTATTAGCGCAACCAAGATGTATTATAAAATTGTAAAAAAACAATTTTTCTTTTGAAGAATTATTTCTTTGCAGTAGATTAAAAGTCATGTCCTTAAAAGATACAATTGAAAATGAATATAAAACTGCTCTTAAGTCAAAAGATAAAAATAAAATATCAACCTATAGGTTAATACTTTCTTCCATAAAGGATTTAGAAATTGCAAACCGATCTGGACCTAACAAAAAGGATACAGATGACGAGGATATTAAGAAACTTTTCAAAAAGATGGTTAAACAAAGAGCCGAATCAATTGAGATTTACAAAAAAAATAACCGAGCAGACTTATTAGAAGTTGAGCAAAATGAATATGATATTTTAGTTAGTTTTCTTCCTAAGCAACTTGGAGAAGAAGAAACTAAAAAAATTTGTGCTGAGTTAATTAGTAAATTGGGTGCTAGCTCAATCAAAGACATGGGTAAAGTAATGGGTGAGTTAAAGAAAACTCATTCAGATGAGATTGATTTTGCTAAAGCAGGTCCAATGATTAGAAATTTATTGAACAAATGATGAAATATCCAAAAGAGTATCTAGATGAAATTAAGACACGACTAAAGGTATCAACTGTCGTGTCAAAAACAGTTTCTCTAAAAAAAAGGGGGAAAGAGTTTGTTGGTTTATCTCCATTTAAAAACGAAAAAACGCCATCGTTTACGGTTAATGATGAAAAAGAATTTTACCATTGTTTTGCAACGTCAGAGCATGGAAACATTTTTGATTTTGTTATGAAGACGCAAAATTTAAAATTTGGAGAGGCAGTAAAACATCTAGCCCAATCAGCCGGCATGCAGCCTTATATGTTTTCAAAAAAAGATGAGGAAAGAGAAAAAAAGTGGCAAGAGTATAAATTAATTTTTAGTCAATATGTAGACTTTTACCACGATGAATTATTAAAAAATGAAACATATTCTTTTGTAAGAGACTATTTAAAAAAAAGATTACTAACTAAAGAGGAAGTAAAAAAATTTAAAATTGGATACGTAGAAAAAAACGCAAATTTCTTTGATAAATTAAAAAAGAATTTTAGTGAGCAAACTTTAGTTGAAACTGGTTTATTTTACTTAGATGAAAAAAAGAAAATATATGTTGAAAGATTTAGAGGTAGATTAATTTTTCCGATTAATAACATTTCAGGTCAACCAATAGCATTAGGTGGAAGAATAATTGAAAATCTTGAATATCTAGCTAAATATATTAATTCCCCTGAAACAAANTTTTTTANAAANGGATCAAATTTATATAACTTAGATTTAGCAAGAAAACTTTCTAATAAGATAGATCATATTTATTTAGTAGAGGGTTATATGGATGTAGTCGGCTTGAGCAAAAATGGAGTTGATAATGCAGTTGCAAATTTGGGTACTTCATTGACCGATAAACAAATTTTAATTCTTAATCAATTTTTTGATGATATTATAATTTGCTTTGATGGTGATGAAAGTGGATACAAAGCAGCTTTAAGAGCAGCTGAGAATNCTATTAAAGAATTAAAACCCGAAAAACAAATTTCATTTTTATTTTTACCAGACAAGGAAGANCCAGATAGTTATGTAAATAAAAATGGTAAAACCAATTTCATTNATTTTACTAAACAAANTAAAATATCTATTCACCAATTTATTTTTAGTCATTATAAAAAACAAACTAAAAATAATCCTTCNTCNTTAGCNATTTTTGAAAAAAAATTAAAAANTATTGCCAATACAATTAAAGACAATTTGATAAAAAAATATGTGTCAGAGTTTTTTTTAGAAAAAATTGCNGAATTAACACCCCATTCGAATCAANATAANAAAAAGTTTTTTGTTAAANAAACAAAATCACTNGATACAACNAAAAAGCACTATATTGATAGTCAGTCATTAACTGGTGTGGAGCTTAAAGAGTTTTCTTTATTATATTTAGTAATAAAAAATTTAAATTTATTACAAGCAAACTTGCATTTAGTTGAGAATATAAAATTATTTACCGAGGTTAATAAAAAAATATTTAAACTTATAATTGAGAAATTGAAATCTGGAGAACAAATTGAAATTGAAGATTTAAAACTTGATAATCAATTGTTAGAAAAAATTAATAAATTTGCACCCATCAAATATATTCTAAAAAATCAAAATAATGATGATCAAAAAATTATTGAGTTATTAGAGGATATTTCAAGAGATTTAATGAATTATGATCTTGAGTTTAGAATTCAAGAATTGGAATCAAAGTTTTCAGTTGACATGAGTGAGACCACATTTAATGAGTTAAAAGAGCTTAAAAAAAAGCAAAATCTCAATTAAAAGAGCTAAATTAGTAATGGATTTTTGAAAATTTGAGATTATATAAGACTCTTCAAATTATAGGCTGTGGAAAGAATTATTACAAAATCGTTTGCTAGATTGATGGGTCGTGGTACCCACAGAGGTTTTATAACTCACGAGGAATTAAATAAATCTTTGGGTAAAAGAAATCTTTCTGGCGAAAATCTCGCCCAAGCATTTATTCACATACTTGATGAAAAAATTACACTTGTTGAAAAAAAATCAGATTTTAAAGTTTTAAGAAAGAAAGAAAACTCGTCAAAAGAAGAGGGCAAAACAATTGAAAAAAGTGACGACCCAATAAGAATGTACTTAAGAGAAATGGGTGGAGTCGAATTATTGTCTAGAGAAGGTGAAATTGCTATTGCTAAAAGAATTGAAGCTGGAAAAGATGTGATGTTAATTGCATTGTCTCAAAGCCCAATAACAGCTCAACAATTTTTTGAATGGAATCAAAAATTACAATCAGATGAGATTTTGGTTAGGGAGATTATTGACATTGACACTAACTATATGGAAGACGAAACAACGGGCCCTAGTGCTAAACAAAAAAATGCTGGGGAAGTTGACAAAGATGAAAACTCGAGCGAAGAAAATGAAGATGATTTTAATCCTACTCTAGCAGCAATGGAGTCAGAAATTAAGCCTAAAGTATTAAAAACAGTTCACACTTTAACAAAAGACTATAATAAATTAATTAAATATCAGAAAGATAAGCTAAATTGTACTCTAAATTCACAAACTTTTTCTACTGCAAAAGAGAAAAGCTATAAAAAAATTGTTGATGATGTTTTAGAAAATATAAAATCTCTTCAATTATCTCCATCAGTGCTCGAGGAATTGGTTCAAAAACACTATGTTGAAAATAAAAAAATAATTTCTTTGGAAGGAAATCTTTTAAGACTTGCTATAAATAATAAAATTTCTAGAAATGAATTTATTAAGTTTTATGTTGGAAATGAAATTAACCCAAATTTAAAAAAATTTTTAGATACTAACGTAGTTTGGAAACAATTTTTTTCAAAAAACAAGGACGAATTTAAAAATATAAGAGAGCGATTAATTGAAATTAGTCATAAATTGGGAATGTCAGTTACTGATTATAAGAAATTAGTCAGCAGAATCCAAAAAGGTGAAAAAGAGTCAAGAATTGCTAAAAAAGAAATGGTCGAGGCTAACCTTAGATTAGTAATTTCAATCGCAAAAAAATATACCAATAGAGGCCTCCAATTCTTAGACTTAATTCAAGAAGGTAACATTGGTCTTATGAAAGCAGTTGATAAGTTTGAGTATCGAAGAGGTTATAAATTTTCGACATATGCAACTTGGTGGATAAGACAAGCAATAACAAGATCTATTGCTGACCAAGCTAGAACTATTAGAATTCCGGTTCATATGATTGAAACAATAAACAAAATAGTGCGTACTCAAAGATTAATTTTAAGTGAATTTGGAAGAGAGGCGACGCCTGAAGAATTAGCAAAAAAATTGAGAATGCCACTTGATAAGGTTAGGAAAGTTTTAAAAATTTCTAAAGAACCAGTGTCTCTAGAAAAACCAGTTGGTGACGAGGAAGATAGTAGTCTGGGAGATTTTATTGAGGACACAAAAGCTCTAGCTCCACTTGAACAAGCAATTAAATCTAACCTAGGTGAAGCTACAACAAAAATTTTATCAACACTCACACCTAGAGAGGAAAGAGTTTTAAGAATGAGGTTTGGTGTAGGAATGAATACTGACCACACTTTAGAGGAAGTAGGACTGCAATTTTCTGTTACGAGAGAAAGAATAAGACAAATTGAAGCTAAAGCACTAAGAAAATTAAAACATCCTAGTAGATCAAAACAATTAAAAAGTTTCTTAGAAAGTTAATTCACTGGGCCGTTAGCTCAATAGTAGAGTACTGCATTGACATTGCAGGGGTAGTTGGAGCGTAACCAACACGGCCCACCATTTTAAAATCTATCTTTATTTGAGAATTTTTAATAAATGATATAAAACTTATAATTATTAAGGGCCTGTAGCTCAGTTGGTTAGAGCAGTACACTTACATACTCCTCATATTCCATACCAGCTATTGCATAGCCTTTATTTGGATCTATGTGTTCTGCATAACTAATGGTGTCTTCAGTTTCTTTAAGGATATCGTACCAATGAGCAACCTCATTTTTATTATCAAAAAGATAATCTTTTCTGTAATCAAACAGTTCTAACTGCTGCATATTTTTGAAGTATTTATATTAAGAAAATTGATTAACAATTAATAATATAATTTTTAATTATGTCTTAAGTATGATAAGATAAATTAGTCCTGATTTAGAACATAACTCTACTTGCTAGGACTATAAACAAAACGCTAAAGGAGAAACATGAAAATAAAAATACAATCAATAAGAGACTTTTTTAAATCAAAAGAAAAAAAAGGTTTA
>FUFK010065385.1_pt1 | contig 14362 bp, 19 predicted proteins | sample 1021851 | NCBI WGS metagenome assembly FUFK01 (sample SAMEA51879418, study PRJEB19060) | metagenome | reverse complement strand
TTATCAAAAGTAATTTTATCTACATAAGTTGTTCTTGCAAGTGAGCTAGTCGTCCAAACACCCTCTCTATAATTTAAAGTCACACACCTATCAATTACATCAGATCCAAATTTTGGATAGAACCAATTTATCTCTGTAAATAAAGAATTATATCCTGCAAAAATAATTTCATTTTGTTGAAAATTAAATCCTAAATCGTCACTAGATTGTGTAGTAAATACAAAATCTTCAACAGTACATGGTATTTTTTTTACACCACCTCCATCGTAAACAAAAAAACCTCCAGTTCGTCCCATCCAGTATACTACACCATCTACATGCACTATTGAATGTTGTGACATAGCTCCACAGTTTGTGCCGACCTGTCTAATAGAAAATGTAAAAGGAGGACCTACAAATTGCATAATATAAGCGGAGGTATCTGTTACAATAAAAGTTACATCTTTAGCTCGTACAGCTCCTACAATTTTTGATCCAGAGTCTAACTGAAAAGTTCCTGCTGTGTTTGTAGAGGTAGCAGCATATGTCGTTCTGTCCTCTTGATCAGAAAAACGTATAAACATTTTGTCTTGTGATGCGACCGTGCCTATAGTAGTTTCAGTGCCAAGATGAATTAAGTGTCTGTCTGTATCCGATACAATAGTTTGTACAGAGGCTGTCGGGTTTGAAGTTACAAAAGTTGCTCTTGTAGTCAAAGCATTTGAAGCTGAAGGATTCCATTCAAATGTCCTTCCGTTACGGACTGTGGCTATAAGAATTTCACCATAGTTATCTAATGACCAGTTTCCTGGTTCAAGTACAGTGTCATCTGTGCTACTTGCCTCGCCCCAATTTTGGCTTCCACTCCAAGTACCAGTTCCCCAACCAAAACCCTGTGTCTGTATTAAAGGTCCAATCTCTTCATAAGGTGTAACTGTTGCTGAGCCAGCTGCCGTGATACCAGCTCCAGATTCATTTGCCGACATAGTAATTGTAAAAGTATTTGCACTTGGAACAGAGATAACTTCAAAAGGATTTGTTGTGAAATCAGTAGCTGTAAACCCAGTTCCTGATCCTGGTAAAGTTACACTCGAAAAAACAACATACTCTCCAACTTTTACCTCGTGTCCAGTCTTGTTTATTGTGACTGTAGCAGAGCCATTTGTTGTTGTAATAGTACAAGAAGTTAAAGCTGTTCCGAGCGGTGAAATATCATAAAACGCTCCCTCATAATATAAAAACAAACCTTTTGTAGTTCCTATTGCAATATATTTGTTGCCGTCTAAGGCAACCCAGTTGTGTATACCTCTTGCTACACCGGGTAAGGTGTTTACTATTGGTTGTGTCCACCCACCAATTTTTTCTGGTTCTCCATAACGAAATCTAACAAAGTCACCATCTGTCCACTGGTATTCAGCAGTGGTCTTTGTCATTTGTTTATTAAACCCTGGTTTGAATGGAATCTTTATTAAAGGCATTTTACCTCGCAGTTACAGGACTTGTTCCGTCCCCAACAAAAGGATGTTCTGCAAATGCAAAGTAAATGTAAGTTGCACTTGCATTTGTCGCTGCATTATTACCACGCAATTTGAACCCATTTGATAAAAAATCGGTCTGTCTGGCCGCTGTGTCAACTTCACTTTTTCCATCAGCGTTAAAAAAAGTTGCAACTGGATTTGTTGGTGAACGAGTTGAGTCCATAATAACCCAATTACCAGTTGTACCACTTGCTCTTTTTACCATCAACCAAGCAGGTCTAAATCCAGTATATACAAATGTGCCATCTCCACTAGAAGAAGCATTTCCTGTATATGAACCAAACTTGCTAAAACCTTCAATCGGTGACCAACAATATGCTATATACTTAACACCACTACTATTAGTTCCAGTTGCTGTACCAACACCAAAAACTGTAGGTGTGGGAACTGAGTTCCAAACGACAGTATTTGTATTTGGTAGAGCATTTGTCTCCAAGTCAAGAAAGTTTGTACCTAAACTATTATGTAACACAGAAAAACCATCTGATGAATTATCTCTTGGTTTTGACATAACCCAATGAGGTTTGCTACCCAATCCATGAGCAATTGTCCCATTACTTCCAGTTCCAGTGTATGTTACAATTGAAAATCCAGCTGTAGTATTTGCTTGATATACACTATCTATATCGCCAACACCAGTAGCACTGGCGTCATTTGTAACAGATGTCCCTCCATTTCCTGTCCAGTTCCAAGTTATAAAAGTTTCACCACTAGTGTTTATTGCATCATCAGAACCGATTGAGTGACCACCTTTAAGAAACTTTTGCACCCCTTCTATTACTGTGGCTTCTACAGCAGTTGAGTCTGTTGTAACTCTTAATTGTTTACCTCGTAAACTGTCATACAATTGATGGTCATCACTTGCATCTCTGTTCTTTGTCCACACTAATCCACTTACACCTTTTGAAGTTGTTGGTAGATTGTCTTGTTGTAAAGCAACAAATCCAGTTGGTGGAGTGTGTTGCAAAGATTTTTGACCAAAGTTAGCTGTCCAACCCCCACTGTGCCCAGTAGCACCATCACCCATACAAAAAGTATAATTACCATTAGGTAACCCTATTGTGCCTTGACTTACTCTTGACCCATAACTAGAAGTTCCGCTGTCATATTCGGTTTTAAAAAATTCAACAGTATGATTATCTAAATCCAAAGCAATACTTATTATATCATTTGTAGTATAAGTTGCATAAGTTACATCATAATTATTACTTGAATCATAACGCACTTGTCCATTATACCCATAATACATATAACCAGCTACACTCCCATCTGAGGTTGTTGGTAATCTTGTTGTATTTGATGAGTAAGGAACATTAAGAGTTGATACTACACCAACCTCAGAACGACCCATAGCATTACAAGTAAACTCTGCATAATATTTACCACTTTTTGGTTTGAATGTAGCATTGTGGTGTGCAAACTCTGAATTACCAGTAACAAGTGTCAAGTTACCCTCACTTAATGTTCCACCAGTTCCTTGTAATGTCGCAAAGTTTTGAGTAGGACTATCCGTAGTTTGATTAGTAGCATCAATGTTATTTGGTGTAAAATCATTAGAGTTAGCTGTGTCATCACCCATAGCAGAACCTGTACCAAATGCTAATCTAAATCCATTTGTGCCATAAGTAATACCACTTAGTGCTTTAGGTACCCATCTACCAGTTGAGGTATCAGTAACACCAAAGGTGTCTGGACCTAAACTTTGACCATCTACATAATTTATTTCAGCTAAATAGCCAGTAAATTTTTGTGCTGTAGCCGTTGTTGCTCCTATAGCTTGTGGTTGGCTTGCTAATACATAATTTGAGTTATCTCCTGCATCTTGTGTGTGTGTTAAAGCTTGTTGATCTCCATCTATATAAATACGATTGTTGTCATTACCACCTTGAGTAGTATCAATTCTAATTAAAACGTGATACCATTTGCTTGTATCTTCAAAAGTTCTATTAGTTTTAACATTAACTTGTACACCACCACTTGTAACCCATTGGAATTGATTTGAAGAAGTAAAGTTTACAACGGGTCTTTGAGTATGTGGTGAGCCTACAGATGCTAATGCTATTGGTGTTTGTGTTGCTCCTAATGTATTAAGTTTTATCCAAAAAGAAAGAGTAAATTTTTGAGTAGATGTTGGACTTGCACCAGCAGTTGCAGACAAAGTTTGGCTAGTAGCACCTGTATTGTCAATTATACAACTATTAGCAATTGTGCCGTCATCAGTAAAAGGTACAAATTTACCAACACGTTGTCCTTTACCATTCCCTTCATACAGGATTGCAAAAAATTGTTCTTTTCCATTTGGTATTGTTGGTGTTGCCATATTATTCTGCTCCTAAATTTTTTGTACAAATTGCTAAAAACCCACTGGGTACACTATAATAAAAATCTCCTACTCCATTACCATCACTGTTGTTACCTGCTGTTTCTAAACCACCAAATGTACTATCTTGTCCAAAATTAAAAACTCCTCTTCCACTTGTAGCACCAATTCGCATATATGGTGCATAAGCTGTATTAGCAGTTAAACTTCCTTCAACTGTGCTATAACTACTACCATCAGTAGTATATTCTAAAGTACCACCATCTATATCTAATTTAAATCCAACTATATTACCAGTTGAAAAGGCTCTATCTTCTCCATTAGTATTTATTTGATTTCCATTACTTCCTAATGTAAAATGATGAAAACTTCCAGTTGGAGTTTCTCCTGCACCTGCATTAAGACCACTACCTGCTGCGTGTGCATTGAGTTCATAGTACCATTTACCACTATCTAATGAAATTGAAGCAGGTGCATTTCCTGCCGTTCCACTTGTTCTACCATCTAAGTTTCCATCTCTTAAAGTTACACCAGTTGCAGAACCCATATTTATTTTACTAAGTGTACAAAAATTATTTGTTGGTGAATCTGGAACTTGGTCGTGTGCAACAATTTCATTTAAAGTAAAATTATTTCCATTAGATGCACTATTAGTACCTAATGCATTTGCATCTGCACCTTTTATATAAAATCCATCTGTCCCATGACTTCCTGTGTACTCTTTGGGGACCCATATCCCAGAACTATTAAATTCGCCAAAGCTATCTGCATTTAGTGCAGTTCCATCTACTCCGTGCATTTCAGCCATATATCCATCCCAATAGAAATAATCTGCATAACCAGTGGTAGTACTATATGAACCCAAAATTGTAGGTGAACTTTTACCAAACCAATAAAAAAGTTCACCAGAACCTAGTTTTGTATTTGGACTTGTTGCAAAATCAGTTACTCTTTCACCATTAACATATAATCTAAATCGTTCTGATTGAACTGCATTTGTTGAATCATAAACAAACACTAAGTGATACCAAGCTGAAGGGTCACGAAAAACTTGTGTCGTTTCATAAAGAGTTTCACCAGTTCCGTTTGATGTGCTTGCTCCACCTTGTCTATGACTCTCTTTTATTTGACCATCTGCATCTATTTGAACAAAATTATATCTGTTACTATTGCCATAAAAGGCACCCATTAAATAATGTTGACCTATATCTCCTAATTTAATCCACATTGATATTGTTGCTGTTGTAGTAAAATCTTTACTACTTGATGGTGTAGGACTATACATAAAATGTTCATCTGAACTATTAAACCTAATTGATTGGTCTATTGAGTAAACAGTATCTGACGCGCTACTAGCTCCTAAAATGAATGGCATTTAGAAGTCCTCCAGCTTTGGAAACTCCCCTAAAGGTCTTGTCATATCTGGATCATCTTCCGTTCCAGTGTTGGTATATTCATAAAGAGTTTGTAAAGCATCTACATTACTTGCATTATCAATTTGTGTTTGCATTGCATTACATTTTGTTCTTACTGCTGCTCTAAAATTTGCTACATTAGTTGGAAGAGTATAATCAGACACTTCGCTGGCTTTAATAACATACCAATCAGTTTCATTTAAAATATTACGAGCTTGATCATTTATTTGTTTTTTCTTTACTGTTTTAAGACCCTCATTAATAACTTTATTACCATCTGCATCTAAAACATTTTTTCCATTCTCATCTTTGACCTCTACATCAACCAAGCTGTGTGCAGTAGCTTTGCCCCAAGTCATTTTTACAACATTGTTATCAGCATCAAAACTATACGTATGCATAGTGTTTTTATGATATTCTGTATTTTTGTAATTTGTTCTGTCTTGTTGAACAGGGTATACACCTATTTCTGCTAACTCTGATTTACTCCATTTTGAGAAAACACCACTTGAATATTGATAATCACCAATTTTAAAAGCTTGTGCTCCGTTAAAAATTTTTATAACCTGTCCATTTTTTACTTGTGCCCACATAATATTTCCTAACTAAGTGTTAAATTTAAATTTCTTCCTACTTCAAGAAACTTTGAACCATTATAATAGAATACAAAAAGATCACCTTTTGCAGCAGTGGTGGTTAGTGTTGGAGCTGTGTCTCCAGTAAATTCAAATACAGCATTAAATGTTGGTTCACGACTTCCTGATCCATCCTGAATTATTAAAAGAGATACAAACTGTCCTGTTGAACCATTTGTAGGTGCAGCAAAAGTTCTATTTCCACCTAAAGTTACCTTTGCAACTGGTGTTGCTTGCACATCCCAGTTTATTGTTGCACCATCTGTCAATGTAGCTTCAGGAAAGTAAGCCGCATCGTTAAATTTAAACTTACCATTACCTTTAGCGGTGAAAGCTAAACCTACATTTGTATCACCACCAGTCACTGCAAGTCCTACATCATTTCCCGTAGCTGCATTAGTTATTTCTAATTCATTTACAGCACTGGCTGTTTCTTGAAATATTATTTGTTCGTTTCCATTTGAATCGGCAATAAAACCAGCATCTGCAAATTTAGGCTTAGTTAAAGTTACAGCACTAACACCACCACCAACAATTGTTCCTGAATTTGTTATTGTGCCTGAAAAGGTTTTGTTAGATAAAGTATCTGTTGATGCCGTTGTAACAATTCCTGTATCAACAATATTAGTTCCATCTGAATATAAAACTCGTTTTGTTTTATCGGCTGCTGCAAAAGTGTAGCCAGTGCCACTTACAGTTTTGAATTGAACTGTGTGTGCACCCGAAGTCTCGTTTGATATTATGTAAACTTTTTCTATACTGTTCGGAATAGTTACAATTTGATTACCTGTTATTGTTCCTGATAATTTTATAACTGCGTTTCGAGCATTGGATATTGTCGCATCCGACATTGCTAATGCAGTTGTTTGTGCACCACCTGCAATCGAAACATCTTGATAGCCAGCAATAGCTTGTTCAAATAATTCAAAATTGTTATTTGTTTTTGTACCCCAAGTTCCTGAATTAGTACCTGTGACCTGAAGCTCAATTCCTAAACTGTTTGTGTATGAAACCATAATTATCCTTTCAATGTATTATAAGCGACTTACGCAGCTTTATCAACCTCTGTCCAAGTTGAAGTTGAACCTCTGTTAACTTCTGCCCAACCCGTTACAGCGACACTTCCTAAACCACTTGTTAAATTAAAACCTGTTACTAATATTGGAGAACTTATTACATCATCTGCATCTCCTAATGTAATACTTAAACTTAATCCAGTTAACGCTACTTCTTGTCCAGGTGTAGCCGAAAAAGATCCAAAAGATAAAGTGCTACTTAGTCCAGTAAGTGTAACTAGAGCGTCACCTGTAATTGAAGGAGTGCCTATAGAAGAAGTTAAAAGAAGGCTTACGGCTTCTCCTACACTAGCTAATTCAGCGTTACCAACAGCAGATGTAAGTGTAAAACCACTTAACGTTACGTCAGTATCGGCGTTTTCACCCCAGTTACCTTGTCCCCAAGTATACGAACCCCAAGTGCTAGACATTCTAACCTAGCTAATTCTTATAATTGCAGCTGATGTGGTAAATGCAGGAAACTGAATGGTAAACGTTCCAGAAGTTGCAGTTTTTTCAGAACCAAAATCTAAAACAGCTACAGCAGGATCTCCTGATGCAGTATCATTATATATCAAAGCTCCTTTTGCAGTCAAAGTTACACCAGTGTAAGATCTATCAGCAAAATCAACTATTGCAGTATTAGTAGCAACTGATGTTCCACCATTAACTAAAGCTTTACCACTAGCAACGTATTGACCAGAAGCCGATACCTCACCATCTGTTGTGTAACTGGTAGTTGATTTACCAAGAACAGCAGAGGCGGTGTACAAAGCTAATTTAAAACTGTTTCCTCCAGTTTGTTTGAAGTTATGTGTTCCTTCAAGCAACTCTTTCTTAAACGAATTTGTTAATACACTTGTTGTTATAGCCATATTATTACTCCATAAAATTAAGGTGAAGGTGACTGTATGGGTATTCTTGGAACACCTTCTTCATACTGTCCTCTTCTACGTTGTCCCATTTGCTGTAAAGCAAATGCTTGAACATCTTCATTATACTTATCAAAATACACTTTGTATAGTTCAGCTGGTCCTTTTAAATACCTAAAACATTCAGTCAAAACACCATTAAGTAACATGGCCTCTTGATAAGTTGATAGATAAGTATTATTAGACCCATCAAAATGTGGTGGATCTATTATATAATTAATTTGAACTGTGTATTCGGCGTTAGGAACAGGTGCTATTACTATCGTAAGATCATCCCAATTAGCGTAATATTTAGGGACTCCTGTTGCATCTGATGAGTTATATTCTGATATAAAACTAGTATCTCTTTTTTCTAAAAAAGTTCGCACTCCAGAATTTGTTACCTGTACAGACCTTAGGTAAATTAAATCTGAAGGCATCGTAAGATATCTTTGAGATGTTATTGTATTTGATGTTGAATATTTTCTTAAATCGTCATAGTCAACTTTACCGGCTATATCTAATTCTGTGTTTCTAATAAATTCATTTAAAAGGTTATCCGTCAAAACGTTTGAATCAACCTCTGTGTAATTACGTACTTGTGTTAAAAAATTTGCATGAGTTATTGACATAAGCTATCCTGATATATTTATTGTACCACCCATACCTGAATGATTAGAACAATAGTAATATAAAGTATCTGGTGCATCACCTGCTACAGTTATTTGAGTATAAGCACCTGACGTACCTGGCACTCCACTTGTAGTCACCCCTGTTGTGTATGGTGAACCTCCAGCGTGTGTTCCGTTACTTGTAGTCGAAAGCCTTAGTGGGTGGTTGTCATTTGTGCCTGCTGACTGATCAAATTTATAAGTTTGACCTCTAGTGAAAGATAAGGTTTTTTGTTGAACACCATCTATAAAATAATAATTACTGCCACTTACATTCGCAACAGTTGTGGTCAGTGTTGTTAAAGTATCTGTGCTTACAATACTAACAGTCCCTAATGACATTGTTGCACTATAGCTTGTAAGTTCTGTGCCTAAAATACCTTGACCATCAGTGGGTCTCATACCAGGGTTTGTAAGCAAACCATTAGTAATATATAAAACAAAATCACCTGTATTATCAGGAGTTCTTGGTCTAGCGTTTGCCAATGCTATTGCATCAGCTTTAATATGTTTTCTTCTTATCTGAGGGTGTTTTGCTTCAAATTCAGATTTATGAACAAAAGAACCATTCCATTCTTTGACCATTTCATTGTATGGAAAAGCCATGCCAGAGCGGTCTGAAATTGCCTGAGCATATTTACCTCGTGCATAACCCATTATTTAACTCCACCAAATTTAAAACCTCTAACAGCTTTACCTTTACCTTTTATTTCGCCACCCTCTTTAACTTGCATAGGTGATCCTGCAAGTGAGGCATAAGGATTTGTAAAAGATGTGACTGGTGAAGCTGCTTGTGGAGAGTTTTGATTCATACCAAGTTTTGAATATATACTTGTTCCTGTAGACCTTGTAGGTTCGTTTGCATACAAATTTCTATATTTATGTCGAGTTTGTAATCTACCTAATTCTGCAAAAGCCTTATCGTATTCAGGATCTCCTGCTTTAGCTTGTCTTTCAAACTTCTCTTTTATAGTTTTACTACCTGATCGTGTATATCTTGTACCCTCTGGTGAAATATATCCAGGACCATGTGTGCTAAAAGGGCCGCCAGTTCCACCTGCTGTATATGTAGAGCCCTTTGGTATTTCTGTTGTGGTTTTAGCGGTAGGAGGTATACTACCTGCTAGACCAACAGGACCCTGACCTCCTGAATAGTAAGTGTATGTAGGCACTGTTCTCGTTCTAGTCTCTGTGAATTTCAAGTCATCTAAAAATTTTTGTTTTTCATCAATTTCTTTTTGAAGATTTCTATAATATCCTGTTGTAGGTCCATACGAAGTTTGATCGGCAGCAAATCTATATGTTGGAACAAATCGTTTTTCGCTTTTAAGATCCTTTACCAAACTATCAAATTGTTTGTCGGTTGCTTGAGCAAACTGTTTCTCAACATCAGCTATATACGCATCTCTTTCTGGTGCTGCCATGTTTCTAGTGGCTTGAAATTGTATATTTGCTCTGGTGTCAAAAGTTTTTTGCAAATCTTCTCCACCCTCTAAACCAGCTAATCTTGTTCTATATTGATTTATTGTTTTAAACAATTCCGGACGACTTTTTTCTAACTGTGACAGATAACCACCTTCACTTCTTTTATGTATTTTCATACCTTTCATTTAAAACCCCCTTGGATAATAAGTTTGTGGTGTAATATACACCGATGTTCTTTGACCATCTTCGTTTAATGCTCTTGAGAGTTCATCTTCGTATATAAGTTTATTTTGTTGTGTCATAGCTGGATTATACTTCATTGACAAATAATAAGCTAGACCTGCAACCATACAAGGTATAAACCTAAAAACTACATCTGCTGTATTTGTGTAAGCTCCTGCGTCTTCAATTCTTTTTAAATAATAATATTTTAAATAAGTATATGTTGCAGCATCAGGTGTTTGATAAAGAGTTATTGTTGGTGTTGTTTGTCTATCCACATAATACTGACTTGGTTGTCCTTTTGAACCCTTATTAGGAAGTGCTGCATATTCACTTCTACTAATCTTTGTTAGCGAAACATCGTTGGTAGTGGTAGATTGACCCGTAGTTGTGCTTATGTACGCTTCTAGTATGTCGTTCGCATTTGTCGGTGATGTGTACGTCGCTGTCCCGTTTGTCAGAAGTTGTTCTTTGAGTTCTACTTTCCATAAGTGAACCCCGCGGTTTCCCCATTCTGAGAAAAGAATATTTAAACTTCGCCTTGCCGATTTTAAGTCATACCCACTGTTAGTTCTTGCAGCACAACGTTCGTATGCTTCTTGAATGATATCGTCAATATTGAGATCAAATGTTGTTGTTCCTGATGTGGCCATTTAACATCCTAATAAATTGGTGTTTTCTTTTTAAATCCACCTTTTGCCATACCTATGCCTCTAATTTTTCTAATAGCACTTGTAACTCCGCCTTTTTTCATATTATTTTCTTCTCTTAATATTTTAAAGTCTTCAGCATCAATTCTATTATTTTTATTCTTATCTATTTTAGCTTGACCACCAGTTAGAAATTTATCTTTGTTTTTATTTTTCATTTTTTGTTTATTTATTGCTTCTGCTTGAACTTTAGTTGCAGATTCATTTAAACCAACAGGTCTACCTAAAAGTTCTGAGAAGTACTGTGAGACGGATTGAAATGCTTTTTTTCCTACCTTCATTTTACTCATAATAACTCCTTGAATTATAGTATATCCTTATAATATGTGCTTATCAACCCACCCTCAGCAAACTCAAAATTACCTTCGATACTAAGTTGTCTTGATATTTTACCTGTTTTATTATCTTTTTTTAACTGACCTCTAACTCTTCCATATTTACCACCGATGGTGCCAGTTACACCTTTTGCTTGTTTTTTATCTTCATAATAAGGCGTTTTTATTTCTTTATATTCTTTAAATAATTCAAGTGAAACATCAGGCAATTTTTTGTTTCTTTTTTGTAATTTCAGAGCAGGTCTTTTAAAACTTTCTTGTATGTTACCTAAATTTACTTCACTAAAATCATATTTAGGTTTTAGTGAATATGTTTTTCTCTTTTTTTGTTTTGTTGCAAATTCACCTTCGTTAGCAAATGTCTTAACATTTGTAGGTTTACCACCAACTCCTTGCGCCTTGGATCTTTTTCTTGCTACAGCACTTCTTTTTTGTGATTCGGTCATTCTAGCAGCTTTTGAAGCTGGCACACATTTAGGGTATTTTCGTTTGGAATCACTTGCACTTTTACGACCGCATGGTTTATGGCCTCCACCTTTCTTTTTAGAACCGATGTCAACCCACTTTTCAGAAAACCATTTTTTTAAACCACTCTTGGCCATTGTTATAATAAATCTTTATAGTAATCTGATGCAGACGCATTACTTAAATTGTCACCATCGACATCGACAGATATTGGAGAACCCATAACAGAGTGACCATCAACCTGAGCCAACATACCCTCTTTAGCTGGCTTTGGTCCTTTAAAATCTTTACGTTTCACACCGCTCGGATCTTTAATTTTACCTGCACAAATCTTTGATGCATAAGCATTTGCATAAGCTGAAGGATANACCTTAAATTTTCTTTTTGCAGCAGCTTTGCCTCTAGCACATAGTTTTGTCATAATAAATCCTTTATATAATCAGCCATTCCACCCATAGAAAAACCTTCCATTTTTGACTCCTCTGGCTTCACTCTTCTTCTCTTTTCTGAGCCTTCCCCAACAGCTTCACCGATAGTCCGTAAATCGTTGTCTCTTATATTTCTGTGTTCTCTATTCATCATTTCTAAACCTTTTTCTTGCAAAAGTCTATTAGGATGTCTTGTTATATTTCTTTTTTTTGTCTTTTTTTGTTGTTTTTCTTTTTCTATTGGTGGAATTGTATCAGTCATAACTTATACTACCCTTTTTTTAGTCTTTTTTCTACCCCTTAGTATCTTTCGTTTTTTGCCAGGAGGCGTAGTTATCTGTTTTCTCATTTGTGATCTTGTTATTGCCATGGTATGTACCTTGTTTTTCCTTTCGCATCTTTATATGCTTTTAAAAATTGTTTACGACACTCATCAGTATATGATACATGAACCCATCCACTTTGTGGGTCTGATGGTTTATAAAATTCAAGTATTAACTGATCATATTTAATGTTTGCATGAATCCAACTAGCAAGTATTTTATTATCAATTCCAAATATTTCTATGTCTGCAGCCTCACCTTTACAATGTTGAGATTTGCTCGAGGAGCCAATAGCTTCACTCAAACGAGCTGATCTAAAACCAGAGGATATTATTACTGGCTTTTCAAATTTATTACGTATGGGTTGAAGAACATTCTCGCATAGTTTAGTTAATGCCAAAACCTGATTTTGATTTGGTTTGTTTTCAAACCCCAGACGTGTTGCTGTCTGTGACTTCGTTAACTCTGCTAGTGAAAAATTTTCTGTAAGTTGCATGACATTTATTTATGAAAAGTGACATAACCNTCCATAATCCCCATATTGCTAAAAATAATATAAATCCTGAAAATAATATAGAAGTTACTAAAAAATCCAACAAAGGCTCAAAAGCACGCATAATACAACTACTATATAGTCTTTGTTATCAATATACAAGTTTTTAATTAATTCTATTTTTTCTTTNACTTTATCTAACATTTCCATCTCCTTCTCGCCTGACAAATTCTTTTGTTTGGCGTTTTTTGACAATTAATATTATGCATTTTCATCTGCCCNTTACTTCTAGAACANTATGACTTTCTNCGTTTAGCTGCTTTGCTACCNTTTTTNACTTTACCAGTAACAGCAGTTTTTAACTTAGAGCCNGGGTTTAAACGTCTATACGCTTTNACCCCAGCTTCAGTCATTCCCGCACCTGATTTTGTAGACCTATAGTTTTTTTTATTACGAGGAGGCATACCNCCTTTNNNNAAACCAAANAGGTCTAAATCATCATAGTAACTATTATCCATTGTCAGTATCAGCAGTGACTGGTGTTACAAACACAGTTACTGACGTAACGTTGGAAATCGTTAAATGCATATCTGTTTTAAAAACAATACCATCAAGAGGAATATCAATCTGATATTGGTCTGCTGCACTACTAGCTGGTGTTGTGATAACTAATTTTTGTGTACCACTACCCCCACCATCTTTAAAAGTTAAAGTTCCTGCACTCGCATGACCAACATAATAGATAGACAATAACCTAGTTCTACCAGATTGAATCGTACCTGTTGATGTTAACGTTTTTGCACCTACATCAGAGTTCATAATTTACTCCTATCTGTCTGCTGCTGCAAACATATAATCTAAAGTAGTAGCTTTAGTTCCTGTAGCATCACCAGATATTGACATAGCTGCAATAGTTAAGTTTTCATCATCAGGAATGTTAGTTGTATGTGTTGCAACTAAACTTCTGTTAACAAAGAAGTCAACTTTGCCCGTGCTTTGAACTCTAATACTTAGTGTTGCAAAAGTGTCGTCAGCAAAATCAATACCTGAATCAGTAGATGTTTCTGTACCATCTTTTTCTGTTTTACAAAGAATAGAAGCATCACCATCATCTACTTGAAAGCAAATTCTGTCAGCCGCAGACAACATTGCCTCTGGGTTAGTTGCAAAATTTACTGTAAAACCTGCACAAAAATCCATTTGATCTGCATCAGATAGTTTTGCTTTAGTTTCAAACCATAAATCTTTNCCTGNTTGNACTGCAAAAATTTCATTCTTTTGAATTGAAGCACCATCATTATCAGTAGTTCCTGCTGAAGTTAATGCAACTTCACCATTTACTGTATCTGCAACAATCGCTACAGAAGCTCCTGAGTCTTTTACAACTGTCCATCTATGACCTGTGTTTGAATCAAATCCGATTCTGTCAAAGTCGTC
>FUFK010717331.1_pt1 | contig 14363 bp, 12 predicted proteins | sample 1021851 | NCBI WGS metagenome assembly FUFK01 (sample SAMEA51879418, study PRJEB19060) | metagenome | reverse complement strand
ACGGTCGCTGCCCTGGTGGAGCGGTTGCCGTACCCTCCGCAACGGCGCGCTGTTGCTGCTGATGTCGGACACGCCGGACTCGTTCGACGGGCGCTATTTCGGACCCACCGACGCCGCAGACGTGATCGGCAAGGCGACGATGCTTTGGACTAAGCCGGGAGGTTCCAACGGTGGCTAGGCGCTGTTGGTCGATCGGCAGAGGGGCGTGGACGTCGCTGTCGCTGGCCGCGTGGGTCGCGCTGGCCTGCCCGGCAGCAGCGCGGACCGTCGCTGACTGGCGCCCGTTTACGACTGAGGCGGCGCAACGGTTCGGCTTGCCGGTCGCCTGGATCGAGCGGGTGATGCAGGCGGAAAGCGGTGGCCGGACGATGCTCGAAGGGCGACCGATCGTCAGCCGCGCCGGCGCGATGGGGTTGATGCAGCTGATGCCGGGCACCTGGGCCGAGATGCGGGCTGCGCTTGGTCTCGGCGGCGATCCATTCGATCCGCGCGACAATATCCTCGCCGGCACGGCCTATCTGCGGCGCATGTATGATCGGTTCGGCTATCCCGGCATGTTCGCCGCCTATAATGCCGGACCCCGGCGCTATGCTGCTTATTTGGCCGGCCGCAGACCGCTTCCCGCAGAGACGGTCGCGTATCTCGCAGCGGTAGGCGGCGATCGCGCAAGTTCGCCAGCAACGCGCATCGAGCATCGCAAATCCACCCCGTTTGTAGCGCGGGGCGCCATGGAAAATCCGGGAGCAACCGCTCCGATGCGAGCAGAGGAACTGTTCGTGACGTTACAAAAGGACCGCGAATCCCGCTGATGAATCCAGCCCGCAACCATCGTGCAAAGCCGTTGCTCGACGACCCGCTCGCTGGAACGGGCCGTCGAGATCGACGGCCAGGCTCTCGCCTCTCGAACAGGATCAGGCGGCGCGACGCCGGGGCGGCGGGAGGTCGCGCAGCGGCAGATAGAGCAACTTGAAATAGTCTTCGGCGAGCTGGCGCGCGGTCTCCGGCAGCAGCTTCTTGATCGAACCGGTGAATGCGCTGGCATAGAATAGCGGCTTGCCGGGCGCGCCGTGGGCGCGTTCCTGAAACAGGCGAAACATGATCCGCACCAGCTCGGTGCTGTTCGGTCGGCTGACATGATCGTCGCAATCGGGATCGATCGTGATGCAGTCCCATGCGAGTTCGGCATACTGCCGCGCCATCTTGACCATCACCATCGGCCGGTTCTGTGCCTGACAGGCATAATAGTGACGATCGTTCGCGGTGAGATCGCCTTTTCTGAACCAGGTATAGGGTGTCTCGTCGAGGACATCCTCGCGCATCGCGGCCGGGAAAGCGCCGACCGCGATGTTGGGATAGCCGAGTGTCTCGAGCCGCCCGGCGAACAGCCCGGCGTCGGCGTCGGCGAGCGCGGGCGGCTTGCAGGTCTCGGCGGCGATGGCCGCGCGTAGCGCAGCGTTGGTGCCGAAGCCGAGGCTGAATGCCAGCGCTTCGGTGAGATGTCCCGAACGAATTTCAGGCAGGGACATGCGCAGCGCCGCCTTGGCAGCGTCGATATTGGCTTGAGTCAGGATGAATAAAGGCATGACGAACCGTCCTCATGTGAAGGCCGCTTATCGCCGATTACAAGACGGCCCGAGGGTCCGGCTGTCGAACGCTTGTCGCTCTGCTCTGCTTGGACCCGGCGACAGGTCAGGTGAGAGGAACCGGCTTCACATCATAATCGGGTCTGCGGGGCGGGCAAGACGATCGAGCGCCAAGCTTGTGGATAAGGAGGCTCGTCTCGGATCGTCCCAGCATGGCGGCTGCCAGCGCGCCTGTGCAAGGCCGGCGGCCCCTCCAATTTTGCTGCGACAATGAGCGTGCTGCGCACGCGCGTTTGTTCGTAGCCGCGCAACAAAATCGGTTCCTCCGCCGCCGCTGCGCGGTGCCTGCGCTACGCTCCGGCAGCCCTGACAGGCACGCCGGCAACCGCCGTCGAGAGGCTGTCTTCGAAGCGGAAGACGTCAAGCGACAGGAGGTTCTCATGACCATGTTTCAACCGATTTCGCAGTGTTCGCATCGCGTGATGGCGACGCTCGTGGCAGGGCTCGAACTGGAATTCGGGCGCGGCGCCGCGGAAGCGCTGGCGGCACGGTTTATCGCGGCGGAGGAGTGCGATTTCATCTGGGATGCACGGGTCGAAGAGCGCTGGCTGGGTGCCTATGAAGCGCTTGAGGAGGAGGGGTTCGAGTTCGACCGGGTTGCCGTGATCGGGGCTCTGGATGGCCACTGGTTCGCTGCGATCTGCATCATCGATGGCGATGGAAACCCGCATGGGATGATCGCGCGGCGCAGCTTCTCAGGCGCGCGGGCAGCGCGAAAGGCGTTCGAGACACTGCATTGATCGAAGCGAAGATGCGGCCGGGATGCGGTGTCGGACAGGCATCGCATCCCGGCTTCTTTTGTCCTCGGCGAGGGTGGATAGCGAGCCACCAGGACACCGATGGACGGCCCGAGCTGAAGGGCCGCGTAAGGCAAGATAAAGCTGTGGCACCGGTGGTNCCGCAAGTGATTGTCTGCACATCGTTTTTCAGGGATTTCTGTGGCACTGCCCGACGCGCGCCAGTGCCGTTCTGGCCGGAATCGACGGATTTCCGCGGCGTTCGATGGCACCGGTTTTCATGCGCGCAGAGGCGGGCCATGCTGTCTCGATACCTATGGCGGAATGCCTCTCATGGCCGACGAAAACGAGTTCGAACCGCGGCTTGGCCGGATGCGCAGCACCGGCGGCAAGCGGGTCCGGAAATATCTTGGTCGCGTGCTCGCAGCCGCCAATCTCGCGCGGGGCGGCGCTGCGGGCTTCGGCGTCAAGCGCGCCGGCTTCTCGGGTGCCAGGATCGGCCGTGGCGCCGGGATCGGTCGCGTGCTTGCCGGTCGCGGCAGTCGCAGCGCCTATGGCGCGCGTCGCGTCATCATCAAGGCGAGCATCGTCAAGCTCGCCGGCAAGGGGTCTGGAGCCGCGGTCGCGCACCTGCGCTATCTCCAGCGCGACGGCACCACGCGCGATGGTCAGCCGGGGCGGCTCTACGGGCCTGACGATGATGTAGTCGATGGTAAGGGATTCCGGGAGCGCTGGGCTGGCGACCGCCACCAGTTCCGCTTCATCGTTTCGGCTGAGGATGGCGCGCAATATGAGGATCTCAAGCCTCTGACCCGGCGGCTGATGGCGCGGGTCGAGGAAGATCTCGGGACCAAGCTCGACTGGGTTGCTATCGACCATTTCAACACCGGCCACCCGCACACCCATATCGTCGTGCGCGGCAGGGACCAGTTCGGCGCCGATCTCATCATCGCGCGGGACTATCTGACAAGCGGCATGCGCGAGCGGGCGTGCGAGCTGGTTGATCTCGATCTCGGGCCGCGCTCGGCGCGTGAAATCGAAGCCAGCCTGCGCGCCGAGGTCGAGCAGGAACGGCTAACCTCGCTCGACCGGTCGTTGCTGCGCGATGCGCAGGCCGGGGTCGTGTCGACCGCCCGGGGCGACGCGTTCGATCAGGCGCTCCGCGCCGGGCGGCTCGCCAAGCTGAGGCGGCTTGGCCTGGCTGAGCCGGTTGGTGGGACGAGCTGGCGTCTCGCGCCCGGACTGGACGACACGCTTCGGCGCCTGGCCGAGCGCGGCGACATCGTTCGCACGATGCAGCGCGAGTTCACGCGCCGCGGAATGGACCGAGCAAGCGCTGACCAGGCGATCTATGATCCGTCAGCGCCACACGCGCGTCCGCTGGTGGGTCGTCTCATTGGCCGAGGCCTCGCCGACGAGCATGCCGATCATCACTATCTGATCGTCGATGGGATTGACGGGCGCAGCCATTACGTGGCGATCGGCAAGGGCGCGGGCCTCGATATCGTGCCCGAGGGCGCGGTGGTTCGGATCGACCCGCAGCGCGCGGATGCGCGTGCGGTCGACCGCACCGTTGCCGCCGTCGCTGCGGCCAATGCCGGACGCTACGATATCGACGCGCATCTCCGCCACGATCCGAGCGCGACCCAGGCGTTCGCCGAAACGCATATCCGCCGGCTCGAGGCGATACGGCGGCTAAGCGGAAATGTGACTCGTGAACCCTCCGGACAATGGATCATCGCCGAGGACCATCTCGAGCGCGCTGCGGCGCATGAGGCAAGGTTGCTGCGGGACCGGCCTGTGGCGGTCGAGATCCTGTCCTCGCAGCCATTGTCCCGACTGGTAGTGGCGGATGCCGCAACCTGGCTCGATCGAAGCCTGGTCGCNGCGGAACCCTTGGCGCTGCGCGAANCGGGATTCGGCTCCGAGGTTCGCGATGCGCAGGATCGCCGCCGGCAATGGCTGATCGCGCAGGGCCTGGCCGAGCAGGCTGGCACCACGACGACCTATCGCCCCGATCTACTTGCGATCCTCCAGCGGCGCGAGCTTCTGCGGATTGCCGGGCAGCTGTCCGAGGAATTGGGGCTGCCCTTTGCCGAGCCGTCATCGGTTGCGCGGATTGAAGGCGTGGTGCGACGCCGGATCGATCTGGTCAGCGGGCGGTTCGCGCTCATCGAGAAGTCGCGTGAATTTACGCTGGTGCCCTGGCGGCCGGTGCTCGAGCGCCAAATCGGCAAGCCGGTATCGGGAATCCTGCGCGACGATGGGGTCAGCTGGACGATCGGGCAGGGTAGGGGCGGGCCGCGCATTTCATGACGCGAACATGGTCATTTTCGCTTGCGGCGCTTCTTCGCAGCCTTCGTCCGGCGCGATGCGCGCTCGGCATGATCGTCCAGATAGGCGCGATGCGCCTTCTTGTTCGTCTTCGAAATATCGACTTTCAGATAGGCCGAACGAAGACGATCAAGGATCGCGTTGAGGGCGACGCGCATGTCAACGCGCGCGGCAACTATCTCATCCCAGGCCACTTGGCGGTTTGGCCTTAGCGGCATGTCCATTGGGCTGCTGAAGCTATAGGCGTTGCCGCCCGGCAGATCGCCATATTCGTCAACATGCAAAAAGACCTTTGACCAACCCGCATAGAAGCGCTCGACCGCGGCCTTCAGCACGGGGTCATAGAGATTGAAGAGGCTATTCTGCATCAGTGAATTGAAGTTTTCCCAATACCAGATCGACCGACCGTGAATGCGTTGCGGAAGCTCCTCGATCAGTTCGTCGATCGTTGGCAGGTGCAAGTTCGACATCAGCCACTTCATCTGGGCGACGTCGTGATCATGCGCGATCCGCTCGGGCGAGAGGCCCTTGAGCTCGCTGGGACGCTTCGGATTGCTGTCGATAACGGCCTTGATCGCGACCCGGATCAGCTCGGCCAGAGTTCTCCGCGAGCTCGGCGGGCTTCCGACCGGCAAATCATAGGAGGTCACCCGGTTCTGCATGAAGTCGAAGGGCAGATCCGTCGGAAAGCGCGCATGCGCCGCGTTGAACAGCAGGATCGCTCGGTCCCATCCGACTTGCGCGACGCCGTAGCCCAACTCGTAGCTGACATTCGGATTAGGGCATGGCCGCTTGGCCCTGCGCGATGTCACGCTGGTGATATCGGCGACAATGATGTCCGCCGCCTCGAGCTTCTCGATGATCTTGGTCGCGATATTGATCGCCCCCGATGTTTCGCGCGTGGCCTCGTCGAGGACGAGATCGACCTCGGGGTAGCCAGCCTTTAGCTGCCTGATGGCTTTCCGCAGGGCGTTCCGGATCCCATTCTGGTTGGTCTCAGGGGGGAGATCGCTTTGCCAAGAATAGAAGATCCTGAGCTTCTTCCTTGCCATTTCCCCCTCTTTCACCTTGCCGTTCCTGTCCCACGCAAAAATGGAGCTCGACGACGCGCCTGCCAATGACGATCGGCGCGATGGCTATGCGCTCGCGAGCTGCGGCACTTCGTCATCGGGTTCTTGCCGCGCCATTCCCGCTAGGTCGAACGCTTGGCGGGCGACCTGCGGGCCGGCTACGATGATCCCTTCGGGGTTACCGAGATGGATGTAACGAATGGCGTCCGACGCCGCGATAGCGTCGGCGAGCTGCTGATCCCATGCTGCACGCTCCATTGCACAGGCTGCGAAGATTCGCTCCTGGAAGCGCTCATACCAGTCGGTTTTCTGCGGGTTCAGATCCTTGAGCGTCTCGAGTAACAATTCCTTCGCTGCGACGTCATCGTAACAGCCCCGTGCCGCGAACGCCTCTATGACATCTGTGACGAGTTCCATGCGAAGGACGCCGCTGACGATATTTGTCCACAGGACGGCACGGCCCGACTTGTTCATGATATCGGCGAAATGCACCGCGCGATTGAGCAGGCGCATTATGAACCGTGCGGCTTGCACCGCGCGGATCGGGAGCGCCGTTGCCACGACAGCCATCGCGCCGCAGGCAAGGAAGCCGTTGGCCACGGTCGCATGCGAGCGATCGAACGGATGCGTGTCGCATGCGCTCAGGATGACGATGGGCGGCATCTGGACCTTTCCGGCCAAGCTCCAGACATCGAACGACTTGCCGCCGATGATGAGGCCACCCGGGGCATCGCCTTCCTGATGCTCGGCGTGGCTATCGATGACGAGCATCGGTCCGTCGAAGCTGGCGATCGCCGCGATGAACTCTTCGGGAGTTTTGGGTGAAGAAAATTTGCCGATGATTGGTTTCTGATCGCCATCCATTGCCGTCAGTGCACCGGTTCGCAGATGGGGGGCGATTTGATCGTCGTCCTCGAACATCGAGAGGACCAAATAGTTGCGGAACGTATGCGGTGGCATAAAGAGTGGCACCGGCGGCCGGATCTGCTGCATGAACAGGTTTCCGGGTGTCGCGTTGATGCGCGAGACGTCGAAGCGAATGCCGAGCGGTAGGCCGTTGACCGGCAGCCATTCGACCGGCGCGTCGGCGATGATCTTGATGCCGGTCCTTGACTTGGCGATCACGTCGAGATGCTCGTCGGGGATTTCCTTGCGCAGTGCGTCCTGAACGAGCTTGTACACGCGCGTTGACTTGATGGGCGGAGGGTTCTCGTGCTTGCGGAGAAATCGCCCAAGCTGTCCGATGACGCCACCGGTGCGGTTGATTGCGGGCGGGAGACGAATGGTGGCTGCGACCGTGCCGGCGGTGCGCAGCCCGATGGCGCAGGTCGTAAGCTTCATTTCCGCGCCGCGCAGACCGAGCATTGGGCCGACCAGATCGAGCTGTTCCCTACTGAGATCGCCATCCTCGTCCGTTTCGATCGCAAATTGCATCGTATATCCGCGTTGCCGGTCCAGCGCGCGAAGCGCGGCCTTCAGCACGGGACTCTCGATGGCGCGCTCAATCTTCTTGGTCATGCCCCGGTATATGGACGGTGCAATCAAGAAGAGGTCAGGGCGCGGCGGCGTGATGAGATAGGCGAAGCGATCTTCAGTCCTCGGCCAAAGGGCCATGACCGCTTCGGCTGATTGTGTGACCCCGGCGACATAGTCCTCGTGTGGCGAGGTCTGCAGATGCCCTTCTTCGCTGGTCGCCGGCTTCTCCCCGGCGCCGATCAGCGCCATTTCATTAGGATGTGTGACGTTGTGGCCGTGGAAGTGCAGACTCGTGGGACGCCGCGCCGTCGGATTCCAAGACCGGAGCGCCTTCAGATGCTCTCCAATCTCCATCCGCTTGTCGATTTCGGCGGCCTTCCGCGCGAGTTGGACGAGGTGTTGGCGGAGAACCTCCTCGGTGAAGTGGGCTGGGTGGATCGCGCCGCCGCCCTTCTGAAAGCTCACATGGATCGGCCGAAGGCGTAGTCCGTTCCGCCATTTCGATACCGCCTTCGCGGTTTCCTCATCGGCGGAAAACACCACCATGAAAGGGTACGAGGGCACGGGCTTTCGTTTGCCGATCAAGGTCGTGAGATTGACCGGCGTCCACAACCACGCGCCGCTGCCGGCGCGTCGTCTTGCGAGCCGGTCATCCAGGTCGATTGTCGGATCGAGAATGTCGGCGGGGAATCGCGGGATGAAATCCATCAACGGAATGAAGTCGATCAATCCCGGCGCGAATCCCGCGAATGGCGTGACATCGTGCGGCGCCCAATCTGGGAGCGCGAGAATGTAGAATATTTCAAACGCTGGTTGGCGTTCCCTACCGACAGATGAATTCATGAATTCCGATCATTTCGAGAAAACCGGGAGGTGGTTGGATCTCAATGAAGCGCGCGATGTGTCTGCACGCGAGCTCAAAGGGTGTTACTTGATTGATTTCTAGATGTGGGTTTGATCTCCTCCGGATAGCTAATGGATTTTGCAGTAGGTAGCGGGTCGTGGTGTTCGGCGGCCCCGGAAGTTGAGAACCGCGCTTGAGAGCACGCGCCCGTTGGGGCCATCCGACGCCGCCGAACACGCTGTTCCTATCGATCAAACGATCATGGCGCCAACCGGTACTTGCCATTCCGCCCGCGCTCGCCGAAGATTCCCTCGATGAAGAATGACGTGGATCATCTGCCTGAGGTGCAAAGGGGTGAGCTGGAGCGTGTCCAGCAGGTCCTGATGGAGGAGTTTGCCGAGGCGATCGCCCAGGCGACAACGCCGAGCCGCAAGAACGGCAAGATCCTCAAGATCATCCTGTTCGGATCGTATTCGCGCGACGATTGGGTCGACGATCCCGAGAACGGCTATCAGTCCGATTTCGACCTGCTGGTGATCGTCAATCACGACGACCTCACCGATATCGCGCATTACTGGTATGTCGCGGAGGATCGCATCTTGCGTGACGCGGCGATCGCGCGGCCGGTCAACATCATCGTCCATTCGCTCGATGAGGTGAACCAGTCGCTCAAGCGCGGCGAGTATTTCTGGGTCGATATCGCACGCGATGGGATCGTCCTCTACGAGTTACCTTGCCATCCGCTTGCAATCCCGATGCCGCTTACGTCAGCCGACGCCTACCAGATGGCAAAGGCGTATTTTGGGGAGTGGCTCCCGACTGCTGATGGATTCCTTGATACAGCCAACTACGTCTTGACTCAGGGACGGCTGAAGGAAGCTGCTTTTCAACTCCACCAGGCAACTGAGCGATTCTATATCTGCTTCCTACTTGTGCGGACGCTTTATTTCCCGCGCTCGCACAACATCAAGTTTCTGCGCTCGCTCGCCGAGGACAGCGAGCCGCGGCTGATCGAAGCTTGGCCGCGCGAGGGGCGGATCGACCGCCGGCGCTTCCAGTTGCTGAAACGCGCCTATGTCGAGGCACGCTACTCCGCTGCCTATGAGATCAATGTGGAGGAGCTCACTGCCATCCTGACCTGCGTGCGGGCGCTTCGCGATATCGTCGAGCGGGTCGGACGGGAGCGCCTCGAGCAACTACGCGCAGCGGCGCAATAAACTTAGGCGATTCAGTCGAGCGCTTCCGGTCAGATCCGGTTCCGCCTCCGCCTCCGCCTCCGCCTCCGCCTCCGCATAGTCGATGTCGTACGCCGCTCAGCGAACTCCGCTTCCATATTCTCGCTTGGGATATCGCGTCGATCGTCCATCAACGCTTCGCGGATTCTGGTGCGAAACCAAGAATCAGAGGTCTGGCGGCGGCGCATCGCATCAGTCCGCGACCGCTTCCGGCGCCGTAATCAGCCATTGTCCGGCAATCCGCTCGAAATCGATGTAGGGAATGCGATCGGGATTGAATTCCAATGCGGCAGCGATCTCCGGCAGAGATTCAAGAAAGGCCTGATAGATTCTCTGGACCCGATCCGCGCTCGGTAGTTCGCGGCGGGATACATTGGCGAGCCAGTCCCGCGTCTCGCGAAGGGCGCGTAGAGGATCACCATCATGCCCGTGGATGTCCATCCCGGCCAGATCCGAGATGAACCGCTGATAACGGTGCTGCTCCACATCGAGGATCAGCACTCGCTTCAGCTTCTGCGTCTTGTTGCCGAAGCGCTTCGCTCCGAGGAACAGGCCGAGTTCGAGCGGCATATTGAAGCGTGGCAGGTTGTTGACGGCATCCAGCTCGGTTCTGGAAAGGTCATGAATGCCGTAGCGACATGCTTCGATCAGGCCGTAGATCTTGTCGATACGCGTCTGGCCGCCGTCGTCGAGCTCGCGTGCTGAGCGCGGACGGAAGCCGCACGACATGATCGCGAACAGGAGCGCGCGAAAGGTAGGGGCGAATTCCTCGTCGAAGGGACAATTGATGAAGACGTCGTCCACCGACGCCTCAACCGCCATCGAAGCTTACTTCTTCTTGGACAGCGCGGATTTGACCGCGGCCTCGATGCGCTGCACGGATACTGTCCCCTTCTTGGTGACGGCCGGTGCGAGCACGACTCGTCCCGTCGCGGCGCTACGGCCAAGCACGACGGCCTTGGGCTTCTTGGGCGCTACGGTTTCGGGGTTCGTTGCCATGCCTGCAATTTGGGCGAAGCGGCCGGTAAATACAAGTTGCTCCGGTCATCCCAGCCTATCTCCAGCGCGTTCCGTCGGTAGCATCGAAGCTGATCGCGTCCGCGAAGGGGCGCAGCACCTCGCTCGGAATCGCATAGGTGATCGGGAGGCTGACTCCTTCCGCAGTCGTCAGCCCGCTCGTGACCATCCCCAGCACGGCGCCGGTTCGGGCGTCGCACACCACGCCGCCGCTGATCCCGCCCAACGCCACCGAGCTGATCTGGAAAAGCCGGGTTTCGCCGGGCCGGATCGCCGGGATGACCGCGCTGATGATGCCGTCGAAAAACGAAGGCTGGATAAGCCCTTTGTTGCTCGTGTTGGAGAAGAACATGCTCTTCCCGAGCGGAAAGCCGCCAATGAGCACGCGGTCGCCGACCCCGACCCGGGTCGAATCACCCCAGGTTACCAGCGGTACCTCATACGGGGCTTCGTCTGTGCTGATCGCCGGGGAAAGGAGAATGCCCGCATCGACACCCGGTCCGCCATCTTCGAACCGCATGTCGTAGAATCGCATACTGGCGGTGATCCTGTAGGGTCGCAGCGCCTCGACCCCATTGAGGCGGCTATTTCCATAGATGTGCGCATCGCCGCCAACCACGTCCAGTGACTCGGCCACATGCCAAGCTGTCATCAATTTGCCTCGGCCGACCTGAAACGCCGTGCCGTCGATATCCATCGTCCAATCTTCATGCCCGGTTGCCTGGATCGGCATCGAAAGGGACAGATCTCCTTCTGGAAGGCCCGCCCTATTACCGACCGGCAATAGCGATCGCGCGAGTCGCGCGATCGGAGTTTCCCGGCCGCGGGACGCCCAAGGGACGCGCTCCAGTGCCGCTTTCAAATCGGGCACCTTTTTGTCGGGTGTCTTCTTCATCTTCGCTCATTCCGTTCCGCCGATATGTTGTGTGGCGGGATCGCAGGAGCGGGGCAAGGCTCGGATAGAACCGCTTCTGAGCGAAGAGATGGCCGCAACAAGCTCTACAGCGCCGTTTGGCGCCGTGTGATTTCGCACGCCTTTGGAGGAGTCATTGCCCGTCGGGATTTCCCCGGCGGGAGCCTCTTCGTGACCCCCACCAAGCTGCTGATCGGACAGATCCTCATCGTCTTTGGACTTGTGATCGCGGGCCTCTGGGCTGCGACGCAATGGGCCGCGGCAATGCTCGCCTATCAGCCCCAGCTGGGCCGGCCCTGGCTGATCGTCGGGCAGATTCCGGTCTACCGGCCCTGGGCGCTTTTTTCGTGGTGGTATCACTATGACGCTTATGCGCCGCAGGTCTTCGACAAGGCGGGCATGCTCGCCGGCGCCTCCGGCTTCATGGGTTGTGGCGCGGCGATATTCGGGTCGCTGTGGCGTGCCCGCCAGCGCAGCAACGTCACCACCTATGGCTCGGCGCGTTGGGCCAAGCCTCGCGAGATCGAACGCGCGGGGCTGCACCGCGACCGGGGCGTGCTGCTCGGCCGGCTCGGGGGCCAGTATCTGCGGCACGACGGGCCCGAGCATGTCATGGCGTTCGCGCCGACCCGGTCGGGCAAGGGCGTCGGCCTGGTGGTCCCCACCTTGCTCAGCTGGACCGGCTCGACGGTGGTCCACGACATCAAGGGCGAGAATTGGACGCTGACCGCCGGCTGGCGGTCGCGCTTCTCGCATTGTCTGCTGTTCAACCCCACCGACCCGCGCTCGGCGCGCTACAATCCGCTGCTCGAGGTCCGCCGCGGCGCCGACGAAGTGCGCGACGTCCAGAACATCGCCGACATCCTGGTCGATCCTGAGGGGGCGCTCGAACGCCGCAACCATTGGGAGAAGACCAGTCATTCGCTGCTGGTCGGCGCGATCCTTCATATCCTCTATGCCGAGGAGGAGAAGACGCTCGCCCGCGTCGCGACTTTCCTGTCCGATCCGCAGCGCAGCTTCGTCGCGACGCTGCGGCGCATGATGTCGACCAACCATCTCGGCACGCCCGAGGCGCCGCGCGTCCACCCGGTCGTGGCCTCGGCCGCACGCGAGCTGCTCAACAAGAGCGAGAATGAGCGCTCGGGTGTGCTATCGACCGCGATGTCGTTCCTCGGGCTCTACCGCGACCCGACCGTCGCCGAAGTCACCTCGCGCTGCGACTGGCGAATCGCCGACCTGATCGAAGGCGAGCGGCCGGTCTCGCTCTACCTCGTCATCCCGCCCTCCGACATCAGCCGGACCAAGCCGCTGGTCCGTCTTGTGCTCAACCAGATCGGCCGCCGGCTGACCGAGCGCCTTGAGCAGCCCGGCACCGCGCCGCACCGGCATCAATTGCTGATGATGCTGGACGAGTTCCCGGCGCTTGGCCGGCTCGATTTCTTCGAGACGAGCCTCGCCTTCATGGCCGGCTACGGCATCCGCGCCTTCCTGATCGCCCAGAGCCTCAACCAGATCGAAAAGGCCTATGGCGAGCACAATTCGATCCTCGACAATTGCCATGTCCGCGTCGCCTTCGCGACCAATGACGAGCGCACCGCCAAGCGCATCTCGGACGCGCTCGGTACCGCGACCGAGCAGCGCGCGATGCGTAACTATGCGGGCCACCGGCTCGCACCCTGGCTCGCCCATGTCATGGTCAGCCGCCAGGAGACCGCTCGCGCTCTGCTGACGCCTGGCGAAGTGATGCAGCTGCCGGCGACCGACGAGCTCGTGCTGGTGTCCGGGCTCGCACCGATCCGCGCGGCCAAGCTGCGCTATTTCGAGGATCGCAATTTCAGCGGCCGGGTGCTGCCGACGCCGGTTCTCGTCGCTGGTGTCTATGGCGACCGACCGCGTCAGCGATCGAACGACTGGGGCCGGCTCGCACGGCTCCCCGACGCGCGGCTCGAGCGCGCCGCGGATGTGGCCGAGGCCGGCGACGATGGCGGCATGCAGCAACAGCGGCATCCCGGTCTCCCCGAGGGAGGCGCGGACCACCGCGTCGAGGCCAACGCGGCTGTCCAGATTGCGCCCGAGGACGACGACAATGTCGCGGCCGACAAGCGCGCGATGGAGCGGGCTCAGGGTCTGACTCCAGTAGCCCGCGCCTACGGCATCAACGAGGGCGCGCATCGCGACCTCATCCCGGGGCTCTGACCGTGAAGGTCCGCCAGAACCTCTATATCGATCGCGAGCTGAGCGAAGCGCTCGAAGCGCTCGCCGCGGGTCCCGGCGCGAACAAGTCGCGGCTGGTCAACGACGCACTGGCGAGCTGGCTGGCGCGGCGCGGCTCAAAGGAGGTCGATGACCTGCTCAAGGTCCGGCTCGACCGCATGTCACGCGAGATCGGTTTGATCCGGCGCGACATCGATGTCGTGCTTGAGAGCCTGGCGCTGTTCGTCCGCTACCAGTTGCTGGTGACGGCGCCTCTACCCGAGGCCGACAGTGCCGCGCTCGCGGTCGGACTCGACCGGTTCGAGAAGTTCGTCGGTCAGGTTGGGCGCCAGCTCGCCAGCGGCAAGCGCACGCTCGGTCCGATCGATCCGGCGGGGATGGTGTCATGAGCGGCGGCATCGACACGGTGTCGGAGGGCCGGCGTCGTGCGATGCTGCGCACCGCGATGGGGCCGGCGATCGCTGCGGCGCTAGCGGACCCGCTGGTGCAGGAGGTGATGATCAATCCCGACGGCGTGCTGCGGCTCGACCGGTTGGGGGAGGGACGCACCGATACCGGGACCCGGTTCGAGCCGGCGCAGGTCGAGCGGATCATCCGCCTCGTCGCCAGCCATGCCCGCGCCGAAGTCCACGCCGCATCGCCGATCATATCGGCCGAACTGCCTCCGCATGGCGGCGGGGCAGGGGAACGGTTCGAAGGCGTGCTGCCGCCGGTCAGCCTCGCACCCTGCTTCTCGATCCGCAAACCCGCGACCCGCATCTACACGCTGCTCGACTATGTTGCCGACGGCATCATGTCGGCTGAGATCGCGCGGCTGCTGTCGCTAGCGGTGGTCGAGCGCCGCAACATTCTCGTCGCCGGCGGGACCAGCTCGGGCAAG